>Ga0180218_1000054_pt1 | contig 224234 bp, 193 predicted proteins | sample eDN3rd37CKraftBY_FD_151334 | JGI IMG/M metagenome (GOLD analysis project Ga0180218, IMG submission 151334) | Enriched backyard soil microbial communities from Emeryville, California, USA - eDNA 3rd pass 37_C Kraft BY (version 2) (version 2) | ecosystem: Environmental > Terrestrial > Soil >... | reverse complement strand
CTTTCAACGGAGCCGTTCAGATGTGTCCCAGGGACGCTCCGAAGCGAACGATCAAGTCCGCCGCACGGGGGGCGGCGGACTTTGGCTAGCTTTGGGCCACACTATGGGTGAATCCGGTCATCCTATGAGAGCATTCACACACAAGAAGAAGCGCTCAGACGATCAACTGCACCCTGTAGTGGACCCGCAGGTGTCGCACTTCATGCAGGTGCCGTTGCGCACCAGCGTAAAGTTGCCGCACTCGGAGCACATCTCGCCTTCATAGCCCTTGGCCTTTGCCTCCGCGCGGCGCTCTGCGCGTGAGGGCGCCACGGCCGCAGCCGGAGCTGGCGCTGCAACCGCGACTTCTTCCGCCTTGCGGGCGGTCGCGGCCTGAGCGCCGCCTGCCGACATCGTGCCGCTGCCGATCGCAGTGACGTTGGCGCTGTCAGCCGGAGCAGGGGCCGGGTTGACGAGGCCAAGCCGGTCGCCGAGCGACCGGGTGAGGCCTCGCGAGAGGAAGCGGCTGGCGACCTGGTTCTCCGGCGCGCGGCCCTCGCCGACGCCCTTGCCGAGCGCGTCGAAACCGGTCTCGTTGGGATCGACATGAGCAAGATCGAAGCGCGACAGGTAGCTCACCGCGAGCTCGCGGAAGACGTAGTCGAGGATCGAGGTTGCATACTTGATCGAGTCATTGCCCTGCACCGGACCGGCCGGCTCGAAGCGCGTGAAGGTGAAGGCGTCGACATATTCTTCGAGCGGCACGCCGTATTGCAGGCCGAGCGACACCGCGATCGCAAAATTGTTGATCAGCGAGCGTAGCGCCGCGCCTTCCTTGTGCATGTCGATGAAGATCTCGCCGAGGCGGCCGTCATCGTATTCGCCGGTGCGCAGATAGACCTTGTGGCCGCCGACGACCGCCTTCTGGGTGTAGCCCTTGCGGCGATCGGGCATGCGCTCGCGCTCGTGCATTACCACGATGCGCTCGACCAGCCGCTCAACGATCTTTTCCGAGACCTGCGCGGTGCGCGCCGCCATAGGTTTTTCGATCAGATTGTCGAGTGCCTCGTCGTCCTCCTCGTCGTCGGCGATGAGCTGCGCGTTAAGCGGCTGCGACAGTTTCGAGCCGTCGCGATAGAGCGCGTTGGCCTTCAGCGCGAGCTTCCACGACAAGAGGTAGGCCGCCTTGCAGTCCTCGACCGTCGCCTCGTTCGGCATGTTGATGGTCTTGGAGATCGCACCCGAGATGAAGGGCTGCGATGCGGCCATCATGCGGATGTGGCTCTCGACCGAGAGGTAGCGTTTGCCGATCTTGCCGCACGGATTGGCGCAGTCGAACACCGCGTAGTGCTCCTGCTTGAGGTGCGGGGCGCCTTCGACGGTCATCGCGCCGCAGATGTGCAGGTTGGCGGCCTCGATTTCGCGCTTGTTGAAACCAAGCGCGGTGAGCAGGTCGAAGTCGGGAGAGGCGAGGGCCTCGGGCGCGATCTTCAGCGCGTCGCGCAAAAATTCTTCGCCGAACGTCCACTTGTTGAAGACGAACTTGATGTCGAAGGCGGTCGGCAGCAGCTTCTCGGCCTTGGCGACGGCTTCGTCGGTAAAACCCTTCGCCTTCAGCGTGGCGGCATTGATGCCGGGCGAATTGCTGAACGAGCCATGACCGACGGCATAGGCCTCAATCTCGGCAATCTCGTTCTCGCGGTAGCCGAGCGAGCGCAACGCCTCCGGCACCGCGCGGTTGATGATCTTGAAATAGCCGCCGCCCGCGAGCTTCTTGAACTTCACCAGCGCGAAGTCCGGCTCAATGCCAGTGGTGTCGCAGTCCATGACGAGGCCGATCGTGCCGGTCGGCGCGACGACGGTGGACTGGGCGTTGCGATAGCCATGGGCCTCGCCGAGGGCGAGGGCCTTGTCCCAGGCCCGGGCGGAATGGCTGGCGAGATTGCCGCCGAACTCGCCAAGCGTTGCGAGCGCCTTGAGGTCGAGCGCCACCGGCGTCTGCGACAGCTGCTCATAGCCGGCGAGTTCGCCATGCGCGGCGCGGCGATGGTTGCGCATCACGCGCAGCATCGGCTCGCGGTTCTTGGCGAACTCCTGGAACGGGCCGAGGCCCGCGGCGATCTCGGCCGAGGTGGCGTAGCTGATGCCGGTCATGATCGCGGAGAGGGCGCCGCAGATCGCACGGCCCTGCTCGGAGTCATAGGCGATGCCGGAGGACATCAGAAGGCCGCCGATATTGGCGAAGCCGAGGCCGAGGGTGCGGAATTCGTAAGAGAGCTGGGCAATCGCCTTGGACGGGAATTGCGCCATGGTGACGGAGATTTCGAGCACCAGCGTCCACAGGCGGACGGCGTGCTCATAGCTCTCGATGTCGAACGTGCCGGTCTTTGCGTCACGGAACGTCAAAAGGTTCAGCGAGGCAAGATTGCAGGCCGTGTCGTCGAGGAACATGTATTCCGAGCACGGGTTCGATGCGCGGATCTGTCCCGAGGCCGAGCAGGTGTGCCAGTCGTTGATCGTGGTGTGGTATTGCAGGCCGGGGTCGGCGGAGGCCCAGGCAGCCTGACCGATCTTCTCCCACAGCTCGCGCGCCTTCAGGGTCTTGGCGACCTTCTGCGGCTTGGTGCGCCAGCGCAGGTCCCAGTCTTCGTCAGATTCCACCGCCCGCAGGAATTCGTCGGTGACGCGAACGGAGTTATTCGAGTTCTGCCCCGAGACGGTGAGGTAGGCTTCCGAATCCCAGTCGGTGTCGTAGATCGGGAATTCGATGTCCTTGTAGCCCTGCTTGGCGAACTGGATGACGCGGCGGATGGCATTGTCTGCGACATGGGCGCGCCGGGCGAGCTTGATCTCGCGGCGCAGCGCCGGGTTCTTCTCCGGGTCGAAGCAGTCGTCGCCGGAGCCTTCGCAATTGACGCACGCCTTCATGATGGCGCGCAGATGCTTGCGGTTGATCTTCGAGCCGGTCACGAGCGAGGCGACCTTCTGCTCTTCGGTCACCTTCCAGTCGATGTAGTTTTCGATATCCGGATGATCGGCGTCGACGATCACCATCTTGGCGGCGCGGCGGGTGGTGCCGCCCGACTTGATGGCGCCGGCGGCGCGATCGCCGATCTTGAGGAAGCTCATCAGGCCCGACGACTTGCCGCCGCCGGAGAGCCTTTCGCCTTCACCGCGCAGGTTGGAGAAGTTGGAGCCGGTGCCGGAGCCGTATTTGAACAGGCGCGCCTCACGCACCCACAGGTCCATGATGCCGCCGTCGTTCACGAGGTCGTCGCTGACGGACTGGATGAAGCAGGCGTGCGGCTGCGGATGCTCGTAGGCCGATTTCGATTTGGTCAGCTTGCCGGTCTTGTAATCGACGTAGTAGTGGCCCTGGCCGGGGCCGTCGATGCCATAGGCCCAGTGCAGCCCGGTGTTGAACCACTGCGGCGAGTTCGGCGCGGCCATCTGCATGGCGAGCATGTAGCGGTGCTCGTCATAGAAGGCGCGGGCGTCGTCTTCGCTGTCGAAGTAGCCGCCCTTCCAGCCCCAGTAGGTCCATGCGCCGGCGAGGCGATCGAACACCTGCTTGGCGGAGCGCTCGCTGCCGTACCGGTCGGCCTCCGGAAGTTCGGCGAGCGCGTCGGTATCGGGCACCGAGCGCCACAGCCACGACGGGACCGTCTCTTCCTCGACCTTCTTCAGGGCGACGGCAACGCCGGCCTTGCGAAAATACTTTTGCGCGAGAACGTCGGACGCGACCTGCGACCAGAAGTCGGGCACTTCAACGTCGTCGAGGCGGAACACGGTCGAGCCGTCGGGATTCCGAATCTCGCTGTTGGTCAGCCGAAACGAAATGCCGGAATAGGGTGATTGGCCGTCCGTGGTGTAGCGTCGCTCGATCCGCATTTCGATATTCCCGTCTTTGGCCAGCCGCTTCTCCGCGCCGACCCTTCTGCATTCAAGTGTATGAACCCGACCGTTGCCTGAGCGCACGCGGGTTCCGAATTTTTTCCGTCTCAGCCGGTATCTTTCCTCAGCCTCAAGACTGATCCTTTCAGTCCGTTACACGGCTGTCCCCGGACGTGGGGCCGCCGCTCGCTGGCGTCCTGCTGTTAACGCGGCGACCGGGCTTTCGAGCCAGGTCGATGATCCGCCGGGGCCAATGCACGCCGTTTGGCCGCACAACTCCAACTACACCACAGACAGGTCCGCGACCGGTTGCCGGAGGGCAAACGGGACAGCGACGTTCGATCCTTGAGGAATGACTGGCGCGGCAAAACTAAACGCGCCGGCTGGACCGAACACTAGTGCTTCTCCGCAGTCTCCGTCAAGGAATAGTGCGAACTCATGAACAGAGCACTAAATATGGTGCGATGAAGCGAAAAGGACAGGGCAGCAGCCGGAGAACTTCCATTAAGTATCGGTGAGTCCTCGCCTAATCAAAACCGATCCGTGTCGCGCCGCGCGGCGTTCCCGCTGTTCACAGCCGGTCACCGATTGTTGAATAAATCGCTTGCGGTTTTGGCCGACTCGGCAGGCTCCGCAACCGCATGGGTGAGTTCCACAAATGTGCCTAGCGGGGCGGGGGATTTGCCGCCATCCTGCCTGCTGAGGGGAGGGGCGATTCGTCCGGCCGTCTCACGATCCCGTCGCCCGAACACAATCGAGCCATGACCGCAGAAACAGAGGCGCGCGCAGCGTCCCGCGCGCAGCCGCCGCATCACCTTGCCCGCCATTCGACGGTCGGCCTCATGCTGCTGATGGTCACGTCGGTCGGCTGGGGGTTCAATTGGCCGATCGCCAAGCAGCTGATCACGGAATTGCCGCCGCTGACGATGCGGGGCGGCACCGGCTTTGTCGGCGCGCTCCTGCTTGGCATCGTCGCCGTCATGGCCGGGCAGGGGCTGCACGTGCCGCGCAAGATGTGGGGCCGCCTTGTGCTTGGCGCCTTCCTCAGCGTCACTTGCTGGATGGGTCTGATGGGCCTCGCGCTGGTTTGGCTGCCGGCGGGCGAGACCGCGATGATTGCCTATACGATGCCGGTCTGGGCGTCGCTGCTGGCATGGCCGCTGCTCGGCGAGCGCCCGACCGTGCTGCGGGTCGCGGCGCTGGTCATGGCGTTCAGCGGCCTGTCGGTCATTTTTGGCGTTAACGGCATCTCGATCACCGCGGAAAAGCTTACCGGCTACATCATCTCATTGATCGGGGCGGCTACGTTCGCACTCGGCACCGTGCTTGCGAAAAAGCTGCCGACGAGCCTGCCGCCGCTTACCTCGGCGACCTGGCAGATCGGGCTCGGCTCACTGCCGGTCCTCTTTTGCGGGCTCCTGTTCGAGACCGCCGATTTCGGAAACGTCTCCCATCTCGGCGTCTGGCTGCTCGGCTACAGCGTCGTCATCCAGGTCTGTCTTGCCTATGCGTGCTGGTTCGCAGCGCTCGAGCGATTGCAGGCCTCGGTGGCCGCGATCGGCACGATGCTGATCCCGGTGATCGGCCTGTGCGCCTCTGCAATGATGCTGGGGGAGCCGCTTGGCCTCAGTCAGATGGTGGCGCTTGCATTCACCGTTGCCGGCGTGGCGCTGGCGACCCGGAGCTGAAGGCAACCGAAAAAGCGCCGCCTGTTTTTGCAAACGGCGCTCTCACGCGAGCAGATCAAATTACGGGCAAGGATGGCGCTGCCCGTCATATCCCAGATAAGTACCCGACTGCGGATCATAGGATTTGAACCGGCGCATGCAGTAGGCGACCGAGCCGCCGCTGACCGGCACCGCCGGGGCGTTGTAGTAATACGGATCGTAGTAGTCGCCGTAATAGTAGTCGTCGTAGTAGTAGGGGTAGGCTAGGGCGCTGCCGATCAGGGCTCCGCCGATGAACGGATAGTAGTTGCGGCGATTCCAGCCCCAGCCGGGTCTGCCGGACCAGCCGGGTCTACCGACCCAACGTCCGCCGGCAACGCGGGAACCTGGGGCGAAGCGCGGGCCGCCGCCCGGAGCCATCCCCACGCGCGGGCCAGCAGAACCGCCGCCGCGCATTCCCGGGCCGCCCATGGCGCCCATGCTTCCGCCAAAGCTGCCGCCTCGCATCCCGCCGCCCCCGAAACCACCGCCGCCGCGTCCACCGCCTCCAAAGCCACCGCCTCCGAAGCCGCCGCCGCCCATACCGCCTCCGAACCCACCGCCGCCGTGTCCACCGCCGCCACCGCCGCCCCCGCCGCCACCGCGCGCGTAGCTATAATCCGCAGTCATGACAGGCGCGGCCAAGGCCAGCGCAGCTACGACACCAATGATTTTGAGATATGACATCGGGGATTCTCCATCCTCGGTTTCAAATCGTCGTTGCATTGAAACAGACTTACAAATCAACAAATCGGTGGCGTATCCGTTCCAGGCGGCGAGAAGCTGCGGAGGTGGATCATGCCGCGCTGGATGCGATTGCGAGGCTGCCGCGTTCTCATTCGTCCGCCTTTGCCGCCGCAACTTTGGACAACGGTGAGCATCGGCGGGCGCTTCCGCTCTCGTTGCCTGTGATGGCTGGACAAATCGCGCCGGGGCGTGCAAATCAGGGCGCGCGCAAATTCGGTACGGGATCTTGGTGATGAAGCAGTTTTGGCTCAAATTTTTCACCTGGTGGAACAGCCAGACCTTCGGCACCCAGTTTTGGACCTGGCGGTTCGGTGAACTGGTTGGGACCGACGAGGCCGGCAACCGTTATTATCGGACCGCCGGCGGCAAGATCGATCCGGTTTTGGGATTCGAGCGCCGTTGGGTGATCTACAACGGCTACGCCGATGCAAGCCGCGTGCCTCCGTCCTGGCACGGCTGGCTCCACCACACCGTGGATACGCCGCCGACCGTCGATGGCTACGTTCCGCGCGAGTGGGAAAAGCCGCATGTCCCGAACATGACCGGCACGCCCGCGGCCTATCGTCCGTCCGGCTCGACGCTGGCAAGCGGTCGTCGCCCCAAGGCGACCGGCGACTACCAGCCCTGGACGCCGGCCTGATTACAGGACCGGCATCGCAAGCGAGTCAGGATTCGCTTGGTGAATCCCCGTATCTTGCGAATTCCTGTCGTGAAGGTTGTGGCGCGCAATCTGTCTCGCCCTTCCGCCGCCGTATTCGGCGTGTTAACCGGGGACAGGAGCGACCCATCGCCGAAACGTGTCATCGGGCCCGAATGGTCGATTGAAGCGTCAGACATGTCCCGATCCAGCAGCCTCAGCCCCTTTGCTCTTTTCGTCGTCGCGAGTCTTGCGACGACAGGCCTGACCGCAACGGCTCTCGTTGCATCCAGCGTCGGGGCGCGCGCCCAGATCGGAACAATATTTTCCGATCCGCCGCCGCGTCCGCCGGGCAGCATTCCGGGTGGACATCCCGTACCGGAATACGACGACGAAGAGGCGCCGGAGTTGCCGCCGCAGGGACGTCTATTACCCGCGCCGAATCAGCGCCGGGGTATCGGCGTGCCGCCGCCGGGAGCATTCCAGTCCCAGCCCCTGCCGCCGCCGCCCGGCACAACCGTCGTGCCGCGCACCGCGCCGGAAACCGCAACGGCGCCTGCCGCAAGACCCGCGCCCCAGGCACAGCCGCCGGCAGGCCCGGCCGATGCGAAGGCCGCCCCGCCATCGCCCGCCACGCTGCAGCCCGGCGACGAGATTGTGACCGCGCCGCCATCTGAAAAGATTCGCAACAAGAAGGCGGTGTTTGCCGGTCTCGACAAGATCACCGGCCGCATCATCAGCTTCGATACCGACATCGGCGAGACAGTGCAGTTCGGCGCGCTGCGCGTCAAAACCGACGCCTGCTACACGCGCCCGGCCACGGAAGCTGCGAACACCGACGCGTTTGTGGAAGTCGAGGAGATCACGCTTCAGGGTGAAGTGAAGCGCATCTTCTCCGGCTGGATGTTCGCCGCGAGCCCCGGCCTGCATGGTGTCGAGCACCCGGTTTACGACGTGTGGCTGACTGACTGCAAAATGCCGGAATCGACCGTCGCCGCAACGCAGGCGGAGGCCCAGCCCAAGGCTGCCCAGCCCGTGCCGCCGCTGCAGCAGAAACGCGCCGCACCCCAGCGCCAGCCAGCGCAGCCGCGCTATCAGCCACTTCCGCCGTTCCAGCAATAAGTCCGTTGGACTTTGCGGCGCTCAGCCGCCGGGCCATTTCGCGATGATCTCCAGCGCGCGCGCCCCGGTAAACGCCGGCTCGTTCGCGTTCGGCGCGAATGAAGCTTCTTGCGTGATCGCCTGACCGAGCAGCGACAGGTAGCGCTGCCGTGAAACTTCGATCGCTCCGAACTGGCGCAGATGCTCCGTCACAAACTGGGTATCGAGCAGCGTGAAGCCGCGCGCCATCAGGCGGGAGACGAGGTGGACCAGCGCGACCTTCGAGGCATCGCGCGCAAGATGGAACATGCTCTCGCCGAAGAACGCACGGCCGAGCGAAATGCCGTAGAGCCCGCCGACAAGCGTGCCCTCGCTCCACACCTCGATGCTGTGGCCAAAGCCCATCGCATGGAGCTGGCCATAGAGCTCGCGGATGCGACCGTTGATCCAGGTGTTTTCCCGGCCGTCAGCCGGGGCCGCACAATTGGCGATGACGCTGTCAAAGGCCTCGTTCTCCGTGACCACGTAGAAGTCGCTGCGGACCGTGCGGGCGAGGCGGCCGGGGACGTGAAAACCCCTGAACGGAATGATGCCGCGCCGTTCGGGTTCGACCCAGAACAGCGAGGGATCGTCTGCCGACTCGGACATCGGGAAGATGCCGCAGGCATAGGCCCGCAGCAGAATCTCGGGGGTGATTTCGAACGAGCCTGAATGTCGCGACGTCATACAAAAAGCATAGCACTTAACGGACGGGCGCGCCGGTTTCCATCGGGCGGCTGGCGGGGTGCGACGGCGTCGCCGTGCGCCGGAATCTCATCGTCATCCGGGTTCCGGCGTGGCTTGGATCGCGCTCCACGGTGGAGTCGAGCTTGCCGGCCATGGCAGCGACGATGCGCTGGCCCATCCCGGTCGAGCGGGCATCGGGCTTGGCCTGAAAGCCGACACCGTCGTCGGTGATCGACAGGTTGAGGTCGTCGCCTTCGCCCAAAAGCTCGACATGGATCGGGCCGGCGCCATCGGGGTAAGCGTATTTCACCGCGTTCATCACCAATTCGTTGACGATGATGCCGACGGCGACGGCGCGATCCGGCTCGATCTCGACCGGATCGGCGTGAAGGGTGAGGCGCGACATCCGGTTGCCTTCGGCGGAGCGGCGAAGATCTTCAAGCAGGGCTTCGAGATATTGATTGAGCATGACGCTGTTGAGGTCATGCGAGGTGTAGAGCCGGCGGTGGACCTGCGCAACGGCGGCGACCCGGCCCATGGCATTGGTCAGGGCAGCCTTCACATCCTCGTCGGTGCTGCCGGAGGCCTGCAGGTGCAGGAGCGACGCGATGATCTGAAGACTGTTGCCGACGCGGTGGTTGACCTCGCGCAGCAGCACCTCGCGCTCGGCGGCCAGGGCGGCGAAACGGTCGCGCGCGGCGTGGATCTCGGCTTCGGCATCGTCACGCGCCTTGCGGACGAGGGCCTGATCGATCGCGCCGGTAATGGCGACGTGGAGCAGGGTGACAAAGTCGCCGTGGGTGTCCTTGACGAGATAGTCCGCCGCGCCCGCCTTGAGGGCGGCGACCGCCATGCGGCTATCCTGCGACGCCGTGACGAACACGACGGGCGGCGGATTGGGAAGCGCCTGGATCTGCTCGAGCGTCTCAAGGCCGTCCAAGCCCGGCATGTACTGGTCCAGCACCACGGCGTCGATGCCGCCTTGCTGAATCCTCGCGACCCCGCTGGCACCGTCGTTGAGGTGCTCGGTCCTAAAACCCTGGCGCTTCAAGCCCAACTCAACGAGCCTGGCGAGGGCCACATCGTCGTCGATATAAAGGAGCGTCGGTGTTTTGCTTGTCATGCGCTTGCGGGCGGTACCTGGATCACGGAGAAGAATAAACCGAGCTGGCGAATGGCGTTAGCGAAGTTGTCGTAGTTGACAGGTTTGACAATATAGACGTTGCAGCCCAGTTCGTAGCAATGCTTTATCTCCTGAGCATCGTCGGTTGTGGTCAGAACCACAACAGGAGCGTATTTCAGGTTCGGATCGGACTTAACCCGCTTGAGAATGTCGATGCCGGTCATGTCCGGCAAATTCAGATCCAGCAGGATCAGTAACGAAAAGTTCTGCTCAGGATTGTTCTGATTGAAGAGGTAATTCAGCGCCTCTCCGCCATGCGTAAATGGCAGAATCTCATTATTCACTCCGGCGCGGCGGATATTGCGCTCGATCAAGCGGGCATGACCTTCGTCGTCCTCGATCATAATAATTTTGACGGGATTGTTCATAATTCACTTCCTCAAATCCTTGTAGTCCACTGAGAGGGCAGCATTATTGTGAAGGTGCTGCCCTCGCCGAGCTTGGACGAGACGGAGATCTTCCCACCGAGGCGCGAAGCGAATGCACGGACATGGGCGAGGCCGATGCCATCGCCCGGGCGATCCTGAGCGCCCGAGCGCCTGAACAGATCAAAAATTCGTTGAAAGTCCTTTTCGGCAATTCCGCGGCCGTTGTCGGCGACTTCATAGACGAGGAAACCGAGCTTGCGCCTGCCGCGCACGATGATTTGACCGGGAATGTCCGGCCTCAGATATTTGACGGCGTTATCAAGAAGGTTTGAAAAAATCTGCTCCAGAGCCAGCCGGTCGCTCTGGATGTCTGGAAGCTGCTCGATGACAATCTCCGCGCCAAGCTCCTGCACCTGATGGGCCAGCGAATTGGCCGCGGTCTGCACCAACTTGTTCATGTTGATCCATTCGGGGCGGAATTCGCGCCGGCCCTCGCGCGTCAGATTGAGGATCGCGCTGATCAGGCGATCCATCTTGGTGATCGACGATTTGATGAAGCGGAGCGCCTCGAGATAGCTGTCGGACAGCTCTCGATCCTCTGCGGAAAGCTGCGGCGGCTCGGCGGGGTTTTGCGCGGTCGCGGCGTCCTCTGCCTGGGTCAGGGCCGCGACCCGCTTGAAGAGGTCGCCATGGATCTCCTCAAGTTCGCTGGTGAATCCCATGATGTTGACGAGCGGCGCGCGCAGGTCATGGCTGACGATGTAGGCGAAGCGCTGGATCTCCTCGTTGGCCTCCTTAAAATCGGCGGTTCGCTCCTCGACCATCGTTTCGAGATTGCGATTGTAGTCGCGCAGCTGGCTCTCGGCCTTGTCGCGGATCTTGGCCGACCGCCGCACCAGCAACAGCGAGATCGCGCCGAGAATGATCACGAGCGCGGACCCGGCGATCGTCACGATGCCGGCGCTGATCTGGGCCAGTCTTGCCGATGACTCGCGGGCGGCGGCGAGGCGATCTTCCTCGGCGCGCATCTGTTCGGTCAGCTCGCGGATCTCATTCATGGCCCGAAGGCCGACGCCAACCCGGACCTTTTCGATGGCGAGATTGGCCTTGCCCGAGCGGGTCAGTTCGATGACCTCGTGAAATTCATTGAGCCTTGTCGTGATCAGCGGGGCGAGTTTGGCGAGAAGGCCGATCTGCACCGGGTTATCCGATGTCAGTTCGCGCAGTCTGTCGAGTGTCGGCTCGACCCTCGACGCCGCTTCCTGAAAATCGGTGATAAAGGCATCCTGCTGGGTGATGAGATAGCCGCGCTCGGCGCTTTCGGCACGGCGCAATTGCAGGAGCGTGAGCGAGATCTCGTTGGTCACTTCGATGCTGTGATTGAGCATCGCGCTGTCGACCTGCGCCCGATTGACGAGGTAGATCGACATGGCACTGACCGTGAAGAGGATCGCAAGCCCAGACAGGAGAAGCGCGATCTGTCCGATCGGCCTGCGTGGTCCGGTGTTTGAATTCAAGCAAGCCCCCGCCCAACCTCGTGTCCGCAGATGCTGGCGGACCGAATGCCATCCTGTTCCGAACTGGCAAATGGGCGTGGAACCGCGCCTTTGCCACCCCAATAAAGCATCGGGGTGACAAAGGTTCCAAACGGGTTCCGTTTTCTTGTGGGAGCCGGTTAGGGCTTAGGTGGCTTTCTGATCGAGATAGTGCTCGAGCCAGTGGATGTGGTAGTCGCCGTCGATCACGCTGGTTTCGCGAACCAGCGCCCGGAACAGCGGCAGTGTCGTCTCGATACCGTCGACGACCATTTCGTCGAGGGCGCGGCGCAGCCGCATCAGGCATTCGGCGCGGGTTTTGCCGTGCACGATCAACTTGCCGACCAGCGAATCGTAATAGGGCGGGATCACATAGCCCTGATAGACCGCGGAATCGATCCGCACGCCCATGCCGCCGGGGGAGTGGTACTGCAAAATCTTTCCCGGCGAGGGACGGAATGTCACCGGGTGCTCCGCGTTGATGCGGCACTCGATGGCATGGCCGTTGAAATTGATCTCCTCCTGCCTGCAGGGCAGGTCATGGCCGGCCGCAACGCGGATCTGTTCGAGCACGAGGTCGATGCCGGTAATCATCTCGGTCACCGGATGCTCGACCTGGATGCGGGTGTTCATCTCGATGAAGTAGAACTCGCCGTCCTCGTAAAGGAATTCGACGGTGCCGACGCCGAGATACTGCATATCCTGCATCGCCTTGGCGACGATCCCGCCGATCTTGTCGCGGGCGGCCTGGTCGAGCGCAGGCGAGGGACCTTCTTCCCAGACCTTCTGGTGGCGGCGCTGGAGCGAGCAGTCGCGCTCGCCGAGATGAATGGCGCCGCCGCGGCCGTCGCCGAGCACCTGAAGCTCGATATGGCGCGGCTTCTCAAGATACTTTTCCATATAGACCGAGGCGTCGCCAAAGGCGGCCTTGGCCTCGGTGCTCGCGGTGGTGATGGCGAGTTCGAGGTCTGCCTCGGTCCGGGCGATCTTCATGCCGCGTCCGCCGCCGCCCGCAGCCGCCTTGATCAGGACCGGGAAGCCGATTTCCCGTGCGATCGCCATGGCGTCGTCTTCGGGGGTGACGCCGCCGTCGGAGCCGGGGACGACCGGGATGCCGAGACGCTGCGCGGTGCGCTTGGCCTCGATCTTGTCACCCATCGTGCGGATGTGCTCGGCCTTCGGGCCGATGAAGTGCAGATTGTGTTCGGCGAGAATTTCCGCGAACCGCGCATTCTCCGCCAAGAATCCGTAGCCCGGATGGACGGCATCCGCGCCGGTGATCTCGCAGGCGGCAAGCAGCGCCGGGATGTTGAGGTAGCTGTCCTTGGAGGGGGGCGGTCCGATGCAGACGCTCTCGTCGGCGAGGCGGACATGCATCGCGTCAGCGTCCGCGGTGGAGTGGACCGCGACGGTGGAGATACCGAGTTCCTTACACGCGCGCAGGATGCGCAGTGCAATTTCGCCTCGGTTGGCAATCAGGATTTTGTCGAACATCTCGACGCAGACCTCGCCGCTGTTATTCGATGACGACGAGAGGCTCGCCGAATTCGACCGGCTGGCCATCCTCGACAAGAATCTTGGTCACCGTGCCGGCGATCGGCGACGGGATCTGGTTCATCGTCTTCATCGCCTCAATGATCAGGAGGGTGTCGCCGACCTTCACGGTCGAGCCGACCTCGATGAACGGCTTGGCGCCGGGCGCCGGGGCCCAGTAGGCCGTGCCGACCATCGGCGAAGGCACCGCGCCGGGGTGCTTTGAGAAATCTGCAACCGCGGGAGCCGCCGTGCTCGGCGAAGGCGTCGGGGCATGTGCCGGCGCAGGGGCTGCCGGCGCATAGACGGGAGCCGCCGCAGCAACGGTGATGTTGCGGGCGACGCGCAGACGGAAGCCCGCGCGCTCGATCTCGATTTCGGTCAGGTTCGACTCGTCGAGCGCCTGGGCGAGTTCGCGGATGAGCGCACGCTCGCTCGGCTGAACCGTCGCGGCGTCGTTCTGGGAGTCGGCTGGGGTATCTTGCGGCTTACGGGCCATAATTGATGATCCGGATATAGGTGTAATGACGTTGGCGTCAGGGAGTGGCCTTGGCGCCGATCTTGGCCGCCAGCCCGCCAATCGCGAGCCGGTAGCCGTCGATGCCAAAACCGCACAGACTCGCGAAAGCCGCCTTGGCCGTGAACGACCTGTGGCGGAAACTCTCGCGGGCGAAAATGTTGCTGATATGGACTTCAACGGTCGGAATTGAGACCGCGAGGATCGCGTCGTGGAGCGCAATCGAGGTGTGTGTATAACCACCCGGATTGATGATGATGCCCGCAGCCCTCGTGCGACCGGCATCATGGATGAAGTCGATCAGGTCGCCTTCATGGTTGGACTGGCGGAAATCGACGAGCAGCCCGAAACGGGCAGCCTCCTCGCGGCATGAAGCCTCGACGTCCTGCAACGTGACGTGACCATAGGTTTCCGGCTCGCGGGTGCCGAGCAGATTCAGGTTCGGTCCGTTGAGCACATAAATGGTGTTCGTCATCAAGGGTCCGTTGGCGCCCCGTCCGGGCGCAGCTTCGGGCGGTTATAGGTAACCTCGGGCAGGAGGGGAAGCCTTGAACGGCGTCAGCATGGCCGAAAACCGTCCGGGAGACCCTGTTCGCCACCCAAAACTAGCTTTCAGAGTGAGTTTATCAACTGATACGCGATCAATTCGCTCGCCCAGCGCGGAATCAGCGGCGGGATCGTGGGATTAGGCAGCCGCAGGGACCGTGGGTCAATAGCAGGCCCCGAACGGGGGCGGCAGTTCAGCCGCCCGCCGGAACCCGATCTCCGAAAACGCTTTAGCAACTCTCCTTGCCGCAACGGGCGAGCGAGATCTTTTCCTTGAGCTTGTCGTGGCCGATCGCGCCGATGGCGACCTGATCGCCGATGACGTAGCTCGGCGTACCGTTCATGCCGAGTTCCTCGGCCAGGGTGAAGCTCTCCTGCAGGGTGGCACGGACCTCGGGGCTGACCATGTCCTTCTCGATGCGTGCCATGTCGAGGCCGACCTCCTTCGCAACAGCGAGAGCGCGCGCGCGATCGGCCTGGCCGCGGCCGGTCAGTAGCTTCTGGTGGAATTCGAGATACTTTTTGCCGGTCGGGTCCTGCATCCGCACGGCGACCGCGACCTGCGCCGCCTCGACCGAGGGCTGGCCCAGCACCGGGAATTCCTTCAGCACGACGCGCAGCTTCGGGTCATTCTTGATCAGCCGCGTCATGTCCTCAAGCGCGTGCTTGCAGTAGCCGCAGTTGTAGTCGAAGAACTCGACCATCGTGACATCGCCGGACGGATTGCCGACGACGACGGCGCGCGGCGACTTCAAGATCAGATCCGCGTATTTTTTGACGTTGGCGCCTTGCTTCTCCTTCTCGGCGACGGCCTGTCGGCGGCTGAGTTCGGCGGAAACCTCCTCCAGAATTTCGGGATGGGTCAAAAGGTAGTTTTTGACGATGGCTTCGATCTCGCCGCGCTGGCTGTCGGAAAACGACTGCGCGGAGGCGACGGGCTGCAAGCCGAAAAGCCCGAGGGCGAAGGCGGCGGCAGTGAGCAGGCGAAGCGGGGACATGAAAAGATCCTTTGAAATGGCGATCCCGGAGGCGGCTTGATTTTTCGGCGGCCCTGCAAAGGAGCAGCGGCCGCAGGTCGATGGCGATCAGATCAGTTTTTTTGCCCGAGTTTTCGGGCGTTCAGTATGTCGTCGGCCTGCACCCAGCCCGGCGCACCGACCGCAAAGCGGCTCTTGGCGCGCAGAGCCAGATCGCGCGCCGTCTTGGTGTCGCCGCGTGCATAAGCCGCCTGTGCCGAGGCGAGATCAGCCTCGGCGTAAAGGCCCTTGCGGCTGTAAGCCATCGCGAGCTGGGTGTAACCCAGCGCAGCGTCGGGCTCGCGAACCAGGGCGCGGCGCAAAATGTCGATTGCCTCGTCCGCATAGGCTCTATTCTCGGTAGCAACGAGCGCCTGACCAAGTAACATTTCGATGAGCGGGGCGCGGTTCGACATCTGCACCGCCTTGCGGAGCGGCGCGATCGCTTCTGCGGGACGACCACTTTCGAGCAGCGCCTGGCCCTTCAGCTCCTGAAAATACGGATTGCCCGGCTGAGCCTTGATCAGGCCGTCGATCAGGCTGATGGCGACGCGCAGGTCGCCGTGGCGATAGCGCGAGATCGCGCGGGCATATTGGGCCGGCAGGCCCTGATCGGACGGCGGATAGAGCCGGCGCACCGCATCAGGCTGGCTCAGGAAGCCGGTGAGCTTGGCTCGCATCATGTCATGGCGGAGCTGCAGGGCAGGCGGGTCAACCTTGTTCCAGTGGGGACTGGCCTGCGCCAGCTGCTCGAGGGCCGCCACGCGCTCGCGCGCCATCGGATGGGACTGCACATAGGGGTCTGAGCCATGGGTCGAGAACAGCCCCTCATCGACGAAACGGCGAAAGGTTTCGTGCATGCCCCTGGCCGACTGGCCGGTGCTGTTCAAAAATTTGACCGCCGCGCGGTCGGCGTTCTCCTCGTGCTGGCGGGCATAGGAGAGGAGGGTGCGGCGGATCACTTCCTGCGGGGCGCTGATCGCCGCCATGCCGGCCTGCCCGACACCGCTGCCGGAGCGCGAGCCGGCGGCGATCGCGCCAGCGCCGAGCAGCATTGCCACGATCATCTGGTTCTGCGCCCGCGCCACCTCCTCGCGCATTTTGGCAAGATGGCCGCCGGCGATGTGGCCGGTCTCGTGCGCGAAGACGCCGATCACCTGATTGGGCGTCTTGGATTGCAGCAGCGCGCCGTGGTTGATGAAGATGCGGCGGCCGTCAGCGACGAAGGCGTTGAATGAGCCTTCCCGGATGATCACGACCTGGATGTTGTGCTGGCCGAGCCCGGCAGCGCGCAAAATCGGCTGGCTGTACTCGCGCAGGAGCTGCTCGATCTCGGCGTCGCGGATGAGCGGTAGGCCCTTGTTCTGGCCTTGCTGCGCTTCTGCCTTAAAGGACGTGCATGCGATGGCGGCGGCGAGCGCGACGGCGGCCAGCCGCTTCATCCCGCCCGGAACCGGAGGATTGGAAAGCTGTGGTCTTTTCGCGGCCCTTCTGTCGCGCAAAATGGTTCGGGCTTTTGAGAAGATCGCAGTCACTGACCTCTGACGCTCGCTGAACGGAACAAGGAAATGCACGGCTTAGTATGTTAACAAGCCGTCGATTGAGGCAACAGCGCGGCGCATCAACGCACACGCCGCCGTAACTGGATAGTCGAATTTCATGGCCGACGCGACACTTCTTCGCCGTGCGAAAACGGTTTTGACGCCATCCCGCCGCAGCGATGTGCCCCCGTTCATGGTGATGGATGTGATGGCCGCCGCCGCGCGAATCGAGGCCGAAGGCGGCCACGTCATCCATATGGAGGTCGGCCAGCCCGAGGCGCCCGCGCCGCGCAGCGCGATCCTCGCCGCCCATCAGGCGCTTGAGGCCGGGCGGATCGACTACACCTCGGCACTCGGCCTGCCGTCGCTGCGCGCGCGCATCGCGCAGCACTATCGCGAGGTCCATCGCAGCGAGGTCGACCCCGAGCAGATCATCGTCACCACCGGATCGTCGGGCGCGTTCATTCTGGCGTTTCTGGCGATGCTGGAGCCGGGCGACCGGGTCGCGGTCACCGTCCCGGGCTACCCGCCATATCGGCACATTTTGACGTCGCTCGGTTGCGAGCCGGTATTGATAGAGACCACAAGCGAGACGCGCCACGCGCTGACCGGCGAGGCGCTGCTCGCCGCCCATCGCAAGACGCCGCTCAAGGCGGTGCTGGTGGGCAGCCCCGCCAATCCGACCGGCACCATGATGTCGCGCGAGGCGATGGCGGAATTGATCGCCGCCGCAGACGACGCCGGAATCGCCTTCATTTCCGACGAGATCTATCACGGCCTCGATTACGCGTTTCCGGCCGTCTCGGCAGTCGAACTGTCGCCGGAGGCGCTCGTGATCAATTCGTTCTCCAAATACTTTTGCATGACCGGCTGGCGCGTCGGCTGGATCGTCGCGCCGAAGGCTTTGGTGCGGCCAATCGAGCGCCTGCAACAGAATCTCGCGATTTCCGTGCCGCTCCTGTCGCAGGTCGCGGCGGAGGCCGCGTTCGACGGCCGCGCTGAAATGGAGGCGGTGAAAGCAGGCTACGCGCTCAACCGTCAGGTGCTGATCGAGGGGCTGCCGCGCGCCGGCTTGACTGATTTCCTGCCCGCCGACGGCGCGTTCTATCTCTACGCCGACGTCTCCAAATTCACGGACGACAGCTATGCGTTCGCCAAAAAGATGCTCGACGAGATCCACGTCGCGGCTACGCCGGGCGTCGATTTCGACCCGATCCACGGCCATAATTTCATGCGGTTCTCCTATGCCCGCTCCACCGAAGACATGCGCGAGGCGGTGGAGCGCATCGTGCAATGGCTGAAATGAGCGGTGCCTCCGGGCCAGTTTCATGGCCGCTTTGCACCGTCATCGCTGGTCGGATGGGTGCAGGGCCGGTATAGGGAGACATCGCACGTCGCGATCTGCATGAGGAGCTATCTAATCCATGCCTGAAACGAACCAAACGGCTGCCCGCGGCCGTCATTCTTCACTGTCGAATCTCGCGTGGCGTTCGCCGTCGCGCCTGCAGTCCGTTTTCATGGTGATCTTCGGCTCGGCCGTTCTGGCGCTGTCGGCCAAGATCAATGTGCCGCTGCCGTATGTGCCGATGACCATGCAGTCGCTGGTCGTCTTGAGCCTCGGCGTGATTTATGGCTGGCGTCTTGGCCTTGCGACCTATCTGGCCTATCTGGCCGAGGGCGCAATGGGCCTGCCGGTGTTCGCGGGGCCGGGCGCTGGCCCGCTCTATATGCTGGGCTCCACCGGCGGCTTCCTGGTCGGTTTCGCCGTCGCCATCGTCATCATCGGCTGGCTCAGCGAGCGCGGCTGGGATCGTTCGTTCTCGCGGATGTTCGCCGCGATGGCGCTCGGCCATGTCGCGATCTTCGCTTTCGGCTTCAGCTGGCTGGCCTATGGCATCGGTATCGGTGCCGAGAAGGCGTTCTGGGTCGGCGTTGTGCCGTTCCTCGCCGGTGCCGTCGTGAAGAACACGCTCGGCGCGCTGACCATGCCTGCGCTGCACCGCTACGCTGCGCGTCGCCAGTGAGCCTTTCGCTGGCTGTGCCGGCGTGTCGCTGAAATGAAAATGGCCGGTGCGATCTGCACCGGCCATTTTTGTTTTGTTCGTTCTGTTTGAGCTGGCTGCCGGGCTTGCGCCCGGCTTCCAGATTTTGTTTTCCTGTCAGTTGCCGCTGCCGAAGCGGCGCGACCACCAGCCGGCCCGGCGCGGCTTGTCAGCCTCGGGCGCCGGAGCAGGGGCAGGCTCCTCGGACGAGTCCTGCGCCGGCTCTTCGGCAACCGGCGCCTGTTCGGCCGGAGCCGCGGCGGCGGGCGTCTCGACCGGGGCAGGCTGTTCAGCCTGAGCCGCAGGGGCCGCTTCGTTATCGCTGTAGAAGGTCACCTTCTCACGAACCGTCGAGCGGCGGCGGGCCGGCTTGGCTTCCTCGTCCGGGGCCTCAGGCATGGCCTCGGCAGGAGCTTCTGGCGCGGGCTGCTCGGGGGCGGGCGCGGCATGTTCTTCCGCCTCGGCGGAATCCGCGGCAGTCTCGGCCGGCTCGGCAGAGGCAGCAGAATCTGCGGTGTCGGCACCATCGCCCGACAGATCGGCGACAGCGTCCGCGGCCTCCGACTCAGTGACCGGACCAAGGTCGTCGCCGATCGCGCCGACCAGACCCGTAGCCGGGGCCTCGCCAGAAGCATCCGCATCGCCGCGACGACGGCGGCCACCGCGGCGGCCTCGGCGGCGCGGCCTGCGTTCCTCGTCGTCGTGCTCACCGGATTCGCCGGCTTCGGCCTCGGCGTCAACGTCAGTAGCGGCTTCACTGCCGAGCTCGTCGGCGCCTTCGGCCCCTTCATCGGACTCTTCGCCCTCGCTACCGGCAACAAGGTCGGCGGTCTCGCTCTCCTCGGTGGCCGCGCCGTCCTCGCGCGCCTCGCCACCCCGGCCGCGCCTGCGGCGGCGGCGACGGCGGCGGCGGCTATCGCCTTCACCATTGCCGTTGCTCTCGGCGGCAACCGCATCCTCGCCTTCGGCGCTTTCGACTTCGTGATCGCACTCGATCTCCTCATCCTCGACTACCTCGTCGGCGACGATGGACGGCGCCGCCGCGCGGGCCACCAGCAGGGCCTTGGCGGCCTCAAGCGTGTGGACCTGTTCGCCGCGGTCGATGGCGTAGGAGTGCTGGCCGCTGATGTGCTCATCGGCCGCGATCGAAATCGAGACGTCGAAGCTGGATTCGAGGTCGTGGAGATGGCCGCGCTTGTGGTTGAGCACATAGAGCGCGACATCGGTGCGGGTGCGCACCACGAGATTGTGGGTCGCGCCCTTCATCAGCACCTCTTCGAGGCCGCGGATGAGCTGCAGCGCAACCGAGCCGACCGAGCGCAACCGGCCCGAGCCGCCGCAATGCGGGCAAACCTCGGTCGAGCTTTCCAGCATGCTAGCGCGGATGCGCTGGCGCGACATTTCGAGCAGGCCGAAATGGGAGATCCGGCCGACCTGGATGCGCGCCCGATCCTGCCGCAGGCAATCGCTCAGCTTACGCTCCACCGCACGGTTGTTGCGCTTCTCGTCCATATCGATGAAGTCGATGACGATCAGGCCGGCGAGGTCGCGCAGGCGGAGCTGACGTGCGACTTCTTCGGCAGCCTCAAGATTGGTCTTGAGCGCCGTATCCTCGATGTGGTGCTCGCGCGTCGACCGGCCGGAGTTGACGTCGATCGAGACGAGGGCCTCGGTCTGGTTGATGACCAGATAGCCGCCCGACTTGAGCTGCACCGTCGGCGAGAACATCGCGTCGAGCTGGCTCTCGACCCCCATCCGCGAGAACAGCGGCTGGTTGTCGTGATAGAGCTTCACCGCCTTTACGTTCGACGGCATCAGCATCTTCATGAAATCGCGGGCTTCGTGATAGCCGGCCTCGCCGGACACGAGGATATCGTCGATGTCCTTGTTGTAGAGGTCGCGGAGCGAGCGCTTGATCAGCGAGCCTTCCTCATAGACCAGCGTCGGCGCCTGCGAATTCAGCGTCGTGTCGCGGACGCGCTCCCACAGCCGAAGCAGGTATTCGAAGTCGCGCTTGATCTCCGGCTTGGTCCGCGAGGCGCCGGCGGTGCGCAGAATGATCCCCATGCCCTCGGGCACGTCGAGATCCTGCACGACCTCCTTGAGGCGCGAGCGATCCTGCGCCGAGGTGATCTTGCGGCTGATGCCGCCGCCGCGTGCGGTGTTTGGCATCAGGACGGCGTAGCGGCCGGCCAGCGACAGGTAGGTGGTCAGCGCCGCGCCCTTGTTGCCGCGCTCTTCCTTCACCACCTGGACGAGCATGACCTGGCGGCGCTTGATGACTTCCTGGATCTTGTACTGACGGCGCGGGCGGAAGCTACGCTCGGTTACTTCCTCAAGCGCATCGTCGCCGCCGACGGACTCGACTTCATCATCGTCGGAATCGTCGCCGTTCTCGTCGTCCTCATCCTCGTCGTCTTCGTCCTCGTCATCATCATGATGATCATCGTCATGGTGGTCATGATCGTCGTGGTGTTCGTCGTGAGCGTCGCTCTCGTCCGAAACCGCGAGGGCCGAAACCTGCTCAGCGCTCTGCTGCTCGCCCTCGTGATGAGACTCGGACTCGCCATCGTTGCCCTCGGCGACCGCTTCGGACGCGGCGGCAAACGTGAGCGGCGCTGACGCGAAGGGCGGCAGCGGTACGCCATGACCGTCTTCAGCGTGCGGGGCGTCGGATGAATCCTCACGCGTCACGGCATCGACGGTCTGCTCGGATTCGGCCGCGGCAGGCGCAGCCTGCTCGGCGGTCTCGGCCTGCTGGGATGCATCCTCATGCGCGACGGCCTCAGGGGCGACCGCATCCGGAGTGCTGTCGCCATGGAGGACGTGCTCCTCCGAGTGCGACTCGGCGTGCACCTCGGCCTGCGCCTGATCATTGGCGTCGCCGGCCGCATCATGCGCTTCGGCCGGAGCGGCCAAATCTTCCGACTCGCCCACGATCGCGCTCTGCACGCGCTCGCCATGGTTGCGGCGGCGGGCGCTGCGATGGCGCGAGCGGCGGCGATTCGAGCGGTTCTCGCTTTCCTCTTCGGCCTCACGGTGCGCGCGCTCGGCGTCCTCGATCAGGGCGAGGCGGTCGGCGACCGGGATCTGATAGTAGTCTGGGTGGATTTCGCTGAAGGCGAGGAATCCGTGGCGATTTCCGCCGTATTCGATGAAGGCTGCCTGGAGCGAGGGTTCGACCCGCGTCACCTTGGCCAGGTAGATGTTGCCGCGGAGCTGCTTGCGGTTGGCTGACTCGAAGTCAAACTCTTCGACGCGATTGCCGCGGACCACGACCACCCGGGTCTCTTCCGGGTGGGTGGCGTCGATCAACATTTTGTTCGGCATGTAAGGACTCTTGCTGGCAGAAGCTGCGTCCGGCGGCCCATGCGTTCGGCATGGCCGGAGAGGGATACAGTCCACCTGATTCGGGAGGGACGGAAAGGCCGAAACGCGATCGCAGATGCCCGGTCACACTTCCCGTCGGCACAGCGCGGCGGGCACGCAAGGTGCGTCGCAGTGGCTCGACACTGTCGGAATTCGTGGTCGGAACATTCTTCTGGCGCATATACGTCGGCCCAAGAGAACACACAGAGCGGCGATTACCGCTGTATTTGTTTGCTGGCGGCGCCAGCGCGGCGCCAAGACGCTACAAGACGCTCGCAGGCAATATTCATCGAGCCTTTCAGCAGCGATGCCGGACACTTGTGCCAAACCCGCTCCTGCAGAGAGAAGATCAGGGGCCGGGTACCGCTCGGGCTTGACCACTTGCCGCAACAGCCGCGATCCGCGCTGGCTGCAGGGGAAGGGGTGAACGCTCAGGTCTCTGAAAAATCCGGCCACTCATTCGGACCGCAGGATTTTCTGAGTGCCTGACGCTGCACCAAGAGGCTAACGCGACACAACCGGAAGTTTTACCGTCAGCTATTCATACATACGTCTATTGCCGTGCGCTGGCAAGCAAAGCTTCGCACCGAAAAAACGCCGGAATTCTCAATGGAGCGGACCCGGCCGGGAGCCGGTCTGCGGCTACCTTCGCGGCGGAACCTTTGCCCGATGGCAACTGATTCAAGAAAATTTACGCGATCCCGCGATTGCCGGTTAGCAGGCGGTTAACCGTGCGCCTCTATTCGGATATCAGTTTGAACCCGGAGGCGGGGATTCCGTGGTCAGTTGGCGAATTCAGAGCATCGCGCTAGGCGCTACGCTGTTGTTTGCAGCGGTGTTTTCGCTCGGTTCCGATTCCGCGCGGGCGGCCGGCAGGACCGAATCTGCCGCCGTCGCTGCCGCTCCCTTGCGCGCCGGCGTGCCGGTCGCCTCCGATGCGCGGCTGGCGGGCGACCAGAAGCAGACACGCTTCATTCTCGATCTCGATCGCAAAATCCCGGTGTCCGCCTTCGCGCTGGCCGATCCCTACCGGGTGGTACTGGATGTGCCCGAAGTGTCGTTCCGCGTCGGCAAGGACGTCGGAACCAGCGCTAGGGGCTTGATCAAGGCGTTTCGCTACGGCTTGGTGATGGCGGGCGGATCGCGGATTGTGTTCGATCTGACCGGCCCCGCCAAGATCGACAAGGTGACCGTGCTGGAGGCCGAAAAGGGCCAGCCGTCGCGACTCGTCCTCGAATTGTCGGCGGTCGACCGCGAGACGTTTATGCGCACCCTGGCCGCGGACAGCGCCGAACGGAGCCGCGCCGAGCAGAAGGCGGCGAATGTGGCCCCCGCTGCAGACGTCGCGCATGGGGCCGACGATGGACGCCCGGTGATCGTTATCGATCCCGGTCACGGCGGCATCGATAACGGCACGCAGGCGGCCAGCGGCGAGGCAGAGAAGGACATCGTTCTCGAATATGCGCTGGCGCTGCGCGACCGCCTTGCGAAAACCGGCAAATATCGCGTGCTCATGACCCGAAGCGACGACACCTTCGTCGCGCTGGGCGAGCGGGTTCGGATCGCGCGCCGCCAGAACGCGGCGCTGTTCATGTCGATCCACGCCGACGCCTTGCCGAAGGGCGAGGGCGACGCACGCGGTGCCACGATCTACACGCTCTCCGACCGCGCGTCCGACGCCGAAGCCCAGCGGCTCGCCGACTCGGAAAACAAGGCCGACACCATTGCCGGCGTCGACCTCACCGAAGAGCCGACCGAGGTCGCGGACATTTTGATCGATCTGGCGCAGCGCGAGACGAAAACCTTCTCCCATCGTTTCGCCCATGTCCTGCAGAACGAGATGAAGGGCGTGATGCTGATGCACAAGCGGCCGATCAAGTCGGCGGGCTTCAAGGTGCTGAAGGCGCCGGATGTACCCTCCGTGCTGGTCGAGCTTGGCTACGTCTCGAACAAGAGCGATTTGCAGCGCCTTGTGTCGGACGACTGGCGGGCCAAGAGCGTCGGCGCGGTCGCGAAGGCCGTGGAAGTCTATTTTGGAAAACGCATGGTCTCAGTGACGGCGCAGGACTGATCCGGCGCGCACTTGGTCTCTGCCGCTGGCGGGCCGAGATTCTGGTTGCATGGGGCACTCAAGCCCTAGTTTAGCCACAGCACGGGCTTTATAGAGAGGTCGCGCTAGGGCGGCGAATCGGTACTGCGATCAGTCTCAGCGGACGGGTATGCGCCGGCGGGTTGCAGATTTCGTTGGGCATTCCGGGCAAATGTTGACCCCGAAGACCGCGCCGTCTTGAGAGGCGCAACCACTGAGGCGAACTCGACAATGCGGTTTCTGCTGCGATTCATGGGCTTCTTGTTTGCGGCCGGGACCATCGTGTTCCTTGTTGGCGTCGGCGCCGTCGCAGGCCTGATCTGGCATTTTTCCAAGGACTTGCCGGAATATTCTCAGCTTCAGAATTATGAGCCGCCGGTGATGACGCGCGTCCACGCCGGCGACGGCTCGCTGCTCGCCGAGTATTCGCGCGAGCGTCGGTTGTACCTGCCGATTCAGGCGGTTCCGAAGAGCGTCATCAACGCCTTCCTCGCGGCCGAGGATAAGAATTTTTATGAGCACGGCGGCATCGACTTCACCGGTCTGGCCCGTGCCGCGATGCTGTACGTCCAGAACATCGGCTCGAACCGCCGCCCGCAGGGCGCCTCGACCATCACCCAGCAGGTGGCGAAAAACTTTCTGCTGACCAACGAGGTTTCGTTCGACCGGAAGATCAAGGAAGCGCTGCTGGCGATGCGGCTGGAGCGCGCCTATTCCAAGGACAAGATCCTCGAGCTCTATCTCAACGAGATCTATCTCGGCCTTGGCGCCTACGGCATCGCGGCGGCTTCGCTGGTCTATTTCGACAAGTCCGTGAATGAGCTGACCACTTCCGAGGCGGCCTATCTCGCGGCGCTGCCCAAAGCGCCGGCGGCGCTGCACCCGGTGCGCAACCGCGACCGCGCGATCGAGCGCCGCAACTATGTGATCGACCGCCTGTACGAGAATGGCTGGATCAAGCAGGCCGAGGCCGAAGCCGCGCGCAAGGAGGTGCTGCACGTCACCAGCCGCAACAGCGGCCACACCTTCGCAGGCGAGTACTTTGCCGAGGAGGTGCGCCGCGACATTTTGGACCGCTACGGCGAGAAGAAGCTCTATGAGGGCGGCCTGTCGGTGCGTACCACGCTCGATCCGAAACTGCAGATCGTCGCCCGCCAGGCCTTTGTGCAGGGGCTGGTGAAATATGACGAGGCGCAGGGCTGGCGCGGCGCGCACACCAAGCTCGACGTTGCCGGTGATTGGGGCGTCAAGCTCGCCGACGTGAAGGCGCTGTCCGACATTTCGCCGTGGCGTCTCGCGGTCGTGCTTGAGGTCAACGACCAGTCGGCGCGGATCGGTTTCCAGCCGGGCCGGGAGCTCGGCGGCGCGGTCTCCAAGACGCGGGCGATCGGCGCCATTCCGCTCGACGGCGTGAAATGGGCGAAGGCAGCCAGCGGCGCCGCGCGGAACAAGACCCCGACTTCGGTCGCGCAGGTTCTTCATGTCGGCGACGTGATCTATGCCGATCCGTTGATCGGCAAGGATGCGAAGCCGATCGAGGGCCAGTACCGGCTGCGGCAGATCCCGGAAGTGTCCGGCGCGATGGTGGTGATGGACCCCTCGACCGGCCGCGTGCTGGCGATGGTCGGGGGCTTCTCGTTCGATCAGAGCCAGTTCAACCGCGCCACGCAGGCCTATCGCCAGCCCGGATCGTCCTTCAAGCCGTTCGTCTATTCGACCGCCTTGGATAATGGCTACACGCCGTCCACCATGGTCATCGACGCGCCGATCGAGATCGATCAGGGATCGGGCGTGGGCGTCTGGCGTCCGGATAACTATTCGTCCGGCAAGTATTATGGCCCGACCACGCTGCGAAACGCGCTGCAGCGCTCGCTGAACACCGTGACGGTGCGGCTGGCGCAGGACGTCGGCATGCCGATGATCGGCGAATACGCCAAGCGGTTCGGCATCTACGACACGCTGCCAAACTACCTGTCCTATGCCCTCGGCGCCGGTGAAACGACGGTGATGCGGATGGTGTCCGGCTATGCGATGTTCGCCAACGGCGGCCGCCGCGTGACGCCGACGCTGATCGATCGCATTCAGGATCGCTACGGCCGCACGATCTACCGCCACGACCAGCGCGAATGCCGGGGCTGCGAAGCGCCGGAGGGCTGGAAGGACCAGGCCGAGCCGGTGCTGATCGATCGCCGCGAGCAGGTGCTCGACGCCATGACCACCTATCAGATCACCTCGCTGATGGAAGGCGTGGTCCAGCGCGGCACCGCGACGGTGCTCCGCGAGGTCGGCAAGCCGATCGCGGGCAAGACGGGCACCACCAACGATCAGAAGGATGCGTGGTTCGTCGGCTTCTCGCCGGACATCGCCATCGGCGTCTATATCGGCTACGACAAGCCGCGCAACCTCGGCCGCACCGCGACCGGCGGTCAGCTTGCCGCTCCCATCGTCAAGGACTTTTTGAAGATCGCGCTGGCGGACAAGCCAGCGGTGCCCTTCCGCGTGCCGCCGGGCCTCAAGCTGATCCGCGTCGATGCCAAGACCGGCATGCGCGTCGGACCCGGGAGCTCGGGCGGCACCATTCTCGAAGCCTTCAAGCCGGGCACCGCGCCGCCGGATAACTACTCGATCATCGGGGTTGCCGACGCCGACGGTCGCTCGATTACGCCGGACGCCGACCGCGCAATCATCCACTCGGGCACGGGCGGTCTCTACTAACGAGATTGCCTTAACCCGGCGAGGCGGGTACACCCGGCTTCAATCCATTCACTGCGCGAATGCGCCGTACAATTTGAAGTGCTATGCGACCTGAAATTGAACGTATTGTCGAAGAGATCAAGCAGTCAGTCGGGCTGCTGAGGAGGCATCTTTGACGTCGATGCTTCCACGGCGCGTCTCGCCGAACTGAACAAGATCGCCGAAGATCCTGATCTCTGGAACGATCCCCAGAAAGCGCAGAAGCTGATGCAGGAACGCACCTCGCTCGAGGATGCGCTCGGCGGCATCGGCCGCATCATGCTGGAGCTGGAAGACCAGACCGGCATGATCGAGCTTGGCGAAGCCGAGGAGGACGAGGCCGTCATCCAGGAAGCCGAGCAGGCGCTCAAGGCCCTCAAGAAGGAGGTGGCGCGCCGCGAGCTCGAGGCGCTGCTTTCCGGCGAGGCGGACCGTTTCGACACCTATCTCGAAGTGCACGCCGGCGCCGGCGGCACCGAGAGCCAGGATTGGGCCTCGATTCTGCTGCGCATGTACACCCGCTGGGCGGAAGCGCATAAATTCAAGGTCGAGCTGCTCGAAGAGACCGAGGGCGACGAAGCCGGCATCAAGTCGGCGACGATCCAGATCTCCGGTCACAACGCCTATGGCTGGCTGAAGTCGGAAGGCGGCGTGCATCGTCTCGTGCGTATCTCGCCGTTCGATTCCAACGCGCGGCGGCACACCTCGTTTTCGAGCGTGGCGGTTTATCCGGTGGTCGACGACTCGATCAAGATCGAGATCAACGAGTCCGATGTCCGCGTCGATACGATGCGTTCGGGTGGCGCGGGCGGTCAGCACGTCAACAAGACCGAGTCGGCGGTGCGTCTCACCCATATCCCGACCGGCGTTGCCGTGGTCTGTCAGGCCGGCCGTTCGCAGCACAAGAACCGCGCCCAGGCGTGGGACATGCTGCGTGCGCGGCTCTACGAGATCGAGCTGAAGAAGCGCGAGGAGAAGGCCGCGGCCGATCAGGCCGCCAAGACCGATATCGGCTGGGGCCACCAGATCCGCTCTTACGTTCTGCAGCCTTATCAGATGGTCAAGGACCTGCGGACCGGCGTGCAGACCTCGGATACCGCCGGCGTTCTCGACGGCGACCTCGACGAGTTCATGGCGGCCGCGCTCGCGCAGAAGGCTTTCGGCACAACGCCCGGCGCCATCGAAGACGTCGACTGATTCCGTTCGGTCTATCGGTTAATATCTGCACCTCCGGATCGCGATTTTGCGAACCGGAGGTTGCATTGCTGCTAGGCGGCAAACCGGGTGGCCGGGCCTGCCGGTTCTCGCTAATGCTTGCTCGTGTCGAATGCTTGCTCATGCTGGTGGCATGAACTGACAAGGCCGCTTGAGGCGGCGAAAAGAGCTCGGGGAGTTTTGCGGCGATGCCTCCAGTCGATACCCGCATCGTTGCCGGCGATTGGCCCCGGCTCATTGGTCTCGCCATTCTCTGGGGCGGATCGTACTTTTTCGTCAGCATCGCGCTGCGCGAGCTGCCGCCGTTCACCATCGTTTTCGTCCGCATGCTTATCGCCGCGCTGGTTCTGGCGCCGCTATTGTGGATCTACCGCATCGACGTGCCGCGCACGTTGTCCGGCTGGGTGCCGTTCATCGGCATGGGCCTGCTCAACAACGTCATTCCGTTCTCGCTGATCGTCAGCGGCCAGACCTACATCTCCGGCGGCATGGCGTCGGTAATCAACGCGATGACGCCGCTGATGGGCGTGGTCGTGTTCGCGCTCGCCGGCGCTGAACCGCTGATCGCGCGGCGCCTGATCGGCGTCGTGATCGGCGTTGTGGGCGTTGCGACGCTGCGCGGCGTCGATGTCGAATTCGACTCGGCGCAAACCGTCGGCATCGTGCTCTGCCTAGGCGCGAGCCTGTCTTTCAGCTTCTCGACATTGTGGGCCAAGCACCGCCTCACCGGCGTGCCGCCGATCCAGGCCTCGACGTTCCAGCTCATGGCCTCGGCCGTGATGATGTTCGTCCTCTGTGCGATCATCGAGCAGCCCTGGCACTATCCGATGCCGGGCACCATGACCTGGCTCGCCTTGCTCGCGCTCGGCGGTCCCTCGACGGCGCTGGGCTATATCCTGTTCTTCCAGATCATCCGCGGCTCCGGGCCCAGCAATGTCATGCTGGTGACGCTGCTTGTGCCGGTGACCGCGATCCTGCTCGGCTATCTGATCCTCGAAGAGAGCGTCTCGGCCCGCGAGATTGTCGGAGCGCTTCTGATCGCCAGCGCGCTGCTGATCATGGATGGCCGGATCTTCGGCCTGTTTCGCCGGCCGGTGACGACGTAAGTCAGAGAGCGATCAGTTCTGCCACTCGGTGTGCCAACGCCTGAAACGGCCGCTGTCGCGCTCGCCGGCGTGCCAGACGGCAAAGACCTCGCCGCCGGCCGCGACCATGAACACGGCGTCGAGCCCCTTCGACCGGCGCAGGGTTTCCACGGCCTGTTTCGGCGTTTGCGCGATTGGGCCGGCGACATTGAACGAGGTGTTGACTGACATCTCGACGCCGTTATGGCGGCCCAGCGCTTTGAGATACGCGTAGGTGAGGGGATCGTCGTCCGCGCGCACGATCTGGATGCGCCCGGTGCCGTCGGCGTGGATGACGGCTGGAATTTTCCCGCGCGCCTCGGGCTTCGCCTGCGCCGTCAGCACCATGTAGTTATAGGCGTTGTAGTCGGCGTCGGAGGCACCGTCACTGAGCTCGAAATAGGCGCGGGCGGCTTCCAGCGTGGCCATCGGCGCCAGGGGCCGGATCGCCTCGCGGTATTTGACGCGCTCGTTAAGGCGTTCGCGCGCATCGGGATCGCACGGATTGGCGAAGATCGAGCGATGGCCGAGCGCGCGCGGGCCGGTTTCCGCCTGTCCCTGATAGAGCGCGATGATGCCGTTGTCCGCCACGATATGCGCCATCAGATCGGCGATCGCGTCGCGGCCCGCGGGGCTTGCGACATTGCCGATCCGCTCGAAGGCAATGTCGTCGCCGGTTAGCGCGGCAGCGATTTCGCCGGCGTCGGCAGCGCGGCCGCAATAGAAGGCATGTGACAACGGCGCGCCGCGCGGGGCGCCGGCAAGATGCGCCAGTCGCCAGGCGGCGCCAATCGGCGTGCCCGCATCGCCCGGCATCGGCGGCACCCAGAGATGCAGCCGCGCGGCGCGGCCCGTGGCCTTCTCGAACCATGCCTGATCGAAATGCGAAAGCAGCCGCATGTTGGCGAGCGCGTTGAGCGCGACGCCCCCCGTCAGAACGAGACGGCTCGTCTTGGTGACGCGCAGCAGATGGTCGATGATGTGGATCATCGCATCCTCGAACACCATCTGCGTCGCCGCCGCCTTGTCGAGCCGGTCCTGCGTGTCGGGCCGGTGCCGGATGGTCTCGACCTGCAGCACCGCATCCGGATTCCAAAGCTGTTCCGGCGTCAGAGGTGCGCCCAAAATATCGGTCAGCCCCGGATGATAGGGGTGCTCGAAAGGCGAGGCGTACCAGTTGCCGAGCGCGCGATTGAGCCGGATCTCGCCGCCAGCGCCGAAGTGCAGCACCTCGCGCAGCCGCGCATAGTAGGGATTGGTGGCGCGGTTCATATCGCCCCAGGCGGCCGCGCCCATGTAGCGGCCCTCGCTGGAGAGCCAGGTCCAGCCGCCCTGCGTCGAGGAAATCACGCTGTAGAATGCGCCTAGGGAATCGAACACGCTGGCGTTGCAGTAGAGTTCGCGCATCTCGCCGTTCTCGACGACGTAGAGCGTCACCGAGCCGCGATCGCCTGTGCCGTCCAGCACGGCAACCGCAATCGGCTCGCCCGTATCCTCGAATGGCGAGGCGGCATAGGAAAACCACGCGTGGCAGTCGTGGTGCGGAATGCAGATCAGCGGGACCGGCTCGGCCAGCCCGAATTGCCGTGCGAGAATTTTCGGTGTCCGCGTCATCTGCTCCATGAGGTGGCGGTCGATGCCGACGCCGTTGGTCATGGTCAGAAGGCCGAGGCTTGCGGGGGCTTCCTCAAGCGCCGTGCGGGTGATCGTGCCGAAAAGTTCCGGGTAGTCCCAGGTGGTGACAAAGGCATCGATATCGCCGACGTCGCGGCCGCGCGAGCGCAGATCGTCGCGCATGGCGTCCAGCGCCAGACGGGGAAATTCCGTCGTGTGCTTGTTGCCGGAAAATCGCTCTTCCTCGTTGTTGAGGAGGAGGCGGGGGCCGTGCGCCTGGGTGACCTCAATAAGCGCGACCCCGGAATTGTGGGTGCCGGACGGGCTGATTCCGGCGAGATAGACCGTCTCGCCCCGCGAAAGCTTATTCCGGATGCTTTCGATGTGCTTGTCGGCGAAACGGCTGCCGAGGCGGTGGAAGCCGCGCGCGCCGAGCAGTGCCGCGCTAGCCGCGCGAACTATCTTTCCCGCACCCGAAGCCAGTCGCCGGTGCCGGGGGCCGATCCTTTTGCGGTTTGTAGTCGATGTCACGCCTGAACGCCCCTATTGGCAGATCAGCCAACAGGACCGGAGTGGCATAACGATGGTCGGACGTAAAGGCCTCTAGCTGGCGGCGAGCTTCACACCGGCCCGCAGGAAGCGCTGCGGATCGACCGCCTCGCCATTGATGCGGGTCTCATAGTGCAGGTGCGGGCCGGTGGAACGGCCGGTCGAGCCGACCTCACCAATCGTCTGGCCGAGGCGGACATTGTCGCCAACCTTGACGGAAATCACCGACAGATGGCCGTAGCGCGTGGTCAGGCCATTGCCGTGATCGATTTCCACCATCTTGCCGTAGCCGCCTTGCCAGCCCGCCTTGACGACGCGGCCGATTGCGGTCGCGCGCGCGGGCTCGCCGGTGGAGGCGCGGAAATCGAGGCCGGTATGCATCGCCGGGCGGCCAAGGAAGGGGTCAGAACGCACGCCGAACCCTGAGGAAAACTCGACGGGGCCAGCCACCGGCTTGCGGTAGGGCACCACGGTCAGCATCGCGGTGAGGCGGTCGGCCTGGGCGCGGCTGATGTTGACGCGCTGCATCTGGCGCTCGAACGGGCCGGCATTGGCGGGAATCCGCACCGGCACGAAGGGGCCGCCAACGCCGCCGCGCGCCGGAACGTTGCGGATATTGGCCATGTTGAGGCCGAGATCGCTGAACACGCCCTTCATCCGGCGCGCACGGGTCTCGTAGTGTTCCTCGGCGGCGGTAAGAATGGCGAATTGCTTGCGCTCGACGCGGTCGAGCGAGGTCTGAAGGCGGTCGAGCGTATCGTCGGCCTGCTTGCTGATCGCCGGTTCGTTACGGACTTCGGCAACCGCGACGCCGCGCGATTCGAGGCGCGCTTCGCGGTCGGGCGGTGCGACGAAAGTAACGGTATCGTTGATCACCGCGGGCTTTGCGGCGGCGGGCGCTGCCGGGGCCGGCTCGGTGAACGACATGTTGCGGGCCGCTGGGCGGATCGAGCCGGTGACGTTGACGTCCGGCAAGGAGTTGAGGGCGGCCGCTCGCGATTCAAGCATCGACTGGCGGCGCATGATCTGGTCGAGCTTGCGGCTGAACTGCTCCTGATCGAGCATCTGGCGGCTTGTTGTGCGATCGATCTTGCTGCGCAGCTCGGCAATACGGTCTTCATAAGCATATTGCATCTGCGCCTGACGGGCCACGAGACGAGTCAGCACGTCGTCGCGGAAGGCGAAATAAGTGGCGGTCGCCGCCGACCAGCCGCCCATCAGCACGACGCTGCCGACCGCGACCCAGAAAACCACGGGCCCGAACCGCAGCTGACGGCCGCCATGGGCGATGGTGTAGCCGTTCTGCCCCGAACGGGATTGCTGACGGATCGGACGTTTCGAGTGCCGGGCTGGCGCTCGCCCGTGGTCGTGAGCATGCCCGTAATGATCGTGGGTGTGGCGCGGGGCATGTTCTGGGTGATGGGAATAGTGGGACATCGGCACTCCGAAGCCGGCGGCCCAACGAAGAGTTGCCGGCGTAACTGAGTGGCGATTTGAGGGTGTTGTGGTTAATTATTGGCGAACGAGGTCGCAAAATTTGAAAGTTTTGCCCTCACGAATTCACAAGGCCTTTGCGGCGGCAAGCACAGTGGCGGCGTGGTCGGGGACTTTCACGTTCCGCCAGATTTGCGCGATGCGGCCGTCGCGGCCAATTAAAACAGTCGTGCGAAGAACGCCCTCGAAGATGCGGCCATACATCGACTTTTCACCCCACACCTCATAGCTCTTGAGCATATCGAGCTCGGTATCCGAAGCGAGCGGCATGGTCAGCCCGTGCTTGTCGCGAAACCGTTCCTGCTTGGCGACCGGATCGGCCGAGACGCCGAGGAGTTCCGTGTCGCAGGCGGCGAACTCGCCCGCGAGCTGGGTGAACTCGGTCGCCTCGCGAGTGCAGCCGGGCGTGTCGGCGCGCGGGTAGAAAAAGATCACCAGCTTGCGCCCGGCGAACTGCGACAAGGTGACCGTATCGCCGCCGTCGCGAGTCAGGGAAAAGCTCGGCGCGGTCATGCCCGCGGTCAGGAGGTGGGCACTTGGCTCTGCCGCAGCCTTCACCGTTCGCGTGGCGGCTTTCTTCGGAACCGCCGGGGTTTTGGCGTGAACTTGAGCCTTTTCGGTTTTTGGCCGGGTTTTCTTGGTCATGCGCCTTCCTTTCGTCGCTTTCGCCGGGTCAAAAAACAGCTTCTAATGCAATTGATGGCACAGGCGCTGATCGGACCGGTTCCCGACGAGTGCAAAGCGAGCGGCACACGGGTAAGGTGACGCGGATTCGCCGCTTCACTGACACGTCGTCGGGGGTTTAGTGTATCAACCAAGGACGGGTTGCAATGGCGCTGGAGGACCGTTCATCGCACGATCGAGCGCGCTCTCGGCCAAACCCACAGCCCGCGGCAGCATCGTGAGGCAATGGCAGACAACAGGATGTCAAACGCCTCTCTCCAATCTGCCCGGATGAATCATTCTCAGCGCCCGCAAGGCGGCGAATCCGATTGGGACGATCAGGCCGATCTGCCGGAGTTTCAGCCGCGGCTGCACCGCCGTCGGCGCTGGCTGCGACCGCTGATCGCAACGCTTTCCATTTTTGCAGTCGTCTTCGCCGGCGGCCTCGGCGCGCTGTGGTGGCGGCTCGGCGAGGGGCCGATCGGCCTCGATATGGCGACGCCATGGCTTGCTTCCGCAATCGCCGAAAACATCGGGCATGACAATTCGGTAGAGGTTGGGGGCACCCAGATCGAACGGGTCGGCCCATTCCGCGTCGCGGTCCGCATCCGCGACATTGTGGTGCGCGACCGTCATGGCGCGGTCGTCGCCAACGCGCCCAAGGCCGAGGTCCGGCTGTCGGCCAGGGCGATGCTGCTAGGCCGCCTGCGCGCCGAGAGCCTCAACCTTGTCGATGCCGAACTGTCCGTGCAGATCAAGCCGGACGGGCAGGTCACGGTTTCGACCGGCGGCAATGCGTTGCCGATCGCGACCGGCAAGGCCGCCCAGCGCGGGCCTATTCCGCCGGCGGCAGATACACGCGCCCCGGCGAGTGCGCCTGCCGACGCGGCCGGCGATACTGCCGCGCCCTCGAGCGGCGCGGGGGCGGACAGTCTGATCGCGGGCCTGAACTGGCTCGACAGCCTCAACCTTTCCGGACTGGACGGCCAGAGCCTCAACGAGGTCGGCCTGAAAAACGGCACCCTGTCCGTCGATGACCAGCAGACGGGCAACCGCTGGAGCTTTTCCGACATCAGCCTCAGCCTGCGCCGCCCCAGCGACGGCGGCGTTGCCTTCAAGATCGGTGCGGCCGGTGCGAAGCCGTGGAGTCTGGGCATCACCGTCGGCCCGCTGGCGAGCGGCGTGCGCGCGGTCGACGTGAAAGCCAGCAAGGTGTCGACGCGGATCATTCTGCTCGCGATGCGGATCAAGGGCCTGACCTACAGCGCCGACATGCCGCTGACCGGCGAGCTGAAAGGCGAGATCGGCCGTGACGGCATGCCGACCTATTTCCGCGGCCGCATGGTCGCCGAGGCCGGCAACATCATCGACAGCGAGACGCCCGAATATCCGATGCACATCGACGAGGCGGAGGTCAACGTCGAGTGGGACGCCGCGCGCCGCATGCTGGTCGCACCGTTCAAGGTCTTGGCCGGCGAGAACCGGGTGACGTTGCGGGCGCAGCTTGAAGCGCCGACCGACCAGGTGCGGCAGTGGCAGCTCACGCTCAACGGCGGCACCATTCTGTTCGCCAACGTGGCCAACAACGAGCCGCTGATCTTCAACCGCATCAACATCGCGATGCGCTTCGACAACGAACGCAAGCGCGTGGTGCTGACGCAGGCGGACATCAGCAACGGCGAGATCGGCGTCGCAGGCACCGGCAGCATCGACTACGCGGGCGATCCGCGCCTTACGCTCGGCGTCGCCGGCACGCCGATGTCGGTTGCGGCGCTCAAGCGGATCTGGCCGGCGGTGATCGTGCCGGAGCTGCGCGAATGGGTCACCGAGCGGATCGAGACGGGCAGGGTGCAGCGCGTCGACATCGCGGTGAACTCGCCCCTCGCCAACATGTCGCGCTCGGGCCCCCCGCTGCCTGACGAGGGACTGTCCGTCAACATCGTCGGCAGCGGCGTGACGATCAGGCCGGTCGACGGCCTTCCGGCGGTCAAGGACGCGGACCTGAATGTGCGCGTCACGGGGCGCACCGCCACGGTCAAAGTCGGGCAGGCTGCGGTGAATACGCCGGGCGGCCGGAAGCTGGCGCTGTCCGAAGCGGTTTTCGAGGTGCCGGATCTCGCGCCAAAGCCGTCGCCGGCGAAACTGCGTTTCAAGGTGGATGGCCCGGTGCAGGCGGCCGCCGAGGTTTTGGCGATGGATCGCCTGAAGGGCATGGCCGGCATGCCGATCGATCCCACGACCAGCAAGGGCAACGTCTCGGCCCGGATCACGCTCGGCATGCCGATCCAGAGCGCGCTGAATGAGCGCGACACCACCTATTCGATCGTTGCCGACCTGACCGGCTTCTCGGCCGACAAGGTGGTGATGAACCAGAAGATCGAATCCAACAACCTGAAGATCAGCGCCAACAATCAGGGCCTTCAGGTCAAGGGCGACATCAAGATCGGCGGCCAGCCCGGCACCATCGACTATCGCCGCAATCCGGGCGAGGACGACGACGTCCGCCTGCAGACAGTGCTGGACGATGCCGCCCGTGCGCGCCTTGGCATCGATCTCGGACAGTCGCTGGTGGGTCCGGTGCCGGTCAAGCTCGCGGGCCGGATCGGCAGGAGCGAGCACGACAGCAAGTTCGGCATCGAGATGGATCTCGGACCGGCGCGGATTGACAACATTCTTCCGGGCTGGGTGAAGCCCGCCGGCAAGCCGGGCCGGGCGACGTTCAACCTCGTTCGCAAGCAGCAGTCCAACCGCCTCGAGGATCTGATCGTCGACGGGGGCGGCACCACGATCAAAGGCAGCCTCGAGGTCGATGACAACGGCGACCTGATCGTGGCCAATTTTCCGACTTTCTCGCCGTCCGAGGGCGACAAGGCTTCGCTCAAGGCTGATCGCGTGCAGGACGGCTCGATCAAGGTCGTGATGCGCGGCGACGTCTTCGACGGCCGCAACTTCCTCAAGAGCGCGGTCTCCGGCCGCGAGGCGTCGGTCAAGAGCAAGACCAAAATTCAGGATTTTGATCTCGATCTCAGGCTCGGCGTCGTCGCCGGCTACTATGGCGAGACGCTGCGCGGCGCGGAGGTGAAGCTCGGCTGGCGCGGCGGCAACGTGAAGAGCTTCACCCTGCGCGGCAAGCTCGGCCGCGACACCGCGCTCACTGGCGATCTGCGCGGCGGCGCGCAGGGCGGCCGCGAGGTGATCTATGTCGAGACCGAGGATGCCGGCGCATTCTTCCGCCTGACGGACATCTACGCGAAAATGGTGGGAGGGCACCTCTCGCTGGCGATGGAGCCGCCGGTCGCCGAACCGATCGGCCGCGAGGGCCTGTTGAACGTGCGCGACTTCGTCATCAAGGGCGAGAGCCAGCTTGATCGGGTCGCTGGCGGAAACAGCGGGCCGGCGGGCCGCAACGGAGTGGGCTTCAGCCGCATGCGCGCGGAGTTCACCCGCAAGGGCGGCGTCTTGAGCATTCGCGAGGGCGTCGTGAAGGGCCCGGCGGTCGGCGCGACCATCGAGGGGACGATCGACTATCCCGACAACAAGGTGCGGATGAGCGGCACCTTCGTTCCGATGTACGGGCTCAACAATATTTTTGGCCAGATCCCGATCGTCGGCCTGTTTCTCGGCGGCGGCAGCAACGAGGGGCTGATCGGCGTCACCTATGAAGTCGTCGGCTCGCCCGGCCAGCCGGTGCTGCGCGTCAATCCGATCTCGGCGATGGCGCCGGGTGTGCTGCGCAAGATCTTTGAGTTCAACACCGGGCGCCAGAACAACGTGCCGGAATTTCCGTCGGCGCGCGGCGGCAACTGACGAAGCGCGATCAGTCGCGCAGGGCGCGCACGGTCAGGAACGGGATCATCCCGAGCCAGACGCTGATCAGCGCGAAGGCGATCAGCCAGTCATAGCTTTGGGTGATGTCATGGATCAGGCCGCCGCTCCATGAGCCGATCGCCGCGCCGAGGCCGCTGCCGATCGAGATGCTGCCGAAGATCGTGCCGACCCGCTTGCCGCGATAGATGGTCATCGCAGCGGCCGTGATCAGCGGCCCGCGCGAGCCGATGGTGCTGCCGAAAAATACCAGGAAGCCGACCAACAGCCACAGGCTCGGATAGTATTGGAGCAGCCACAGCATCACGAGGCCGAGGGTGGTCATCGTATAGCTGAGCAGAATGGCGCGGCGGCGGCCGATGATCGAGTCGAGCCAGCTGATCGTCAGCATTCCGATCACCAGCGCAACGCCGCTGAAGCCCCACGCGGACGCCGCCTGCAACGGCGGAAAGCCGGATTCGACGAGATAGGCGACGACCTGCACCGAGATCGCGTAGACGCCGACGGCGGTGAAGAAGAATGTCGAGAACAGTGCCCAGAAGGCATGATGCCGGATGGCGCGGCCGAGCGACCAGTGATCGCCGGCGTGCGTAGCGGGGGCGATCGTTGCATGCGCGGTGCCGACGGTCCAGCGCCGCCATGGCAGCAGCATGAGCGGGGCGATCAGGATGAGGCTGGCTGCGCCCAGGATGTGATAGGCGCCGCGCCAGTCGAAATTATCGATCAGGAGCTGGGTGAGGGGCAGCATCGTCAGGACGCCCGCGCCGGTTGCTGAATAGACCACCGCCATTGCGGTCGGCAGCCGTTTGCCGAACCAGCGGCCGAGCAGCAGCGAATGGCCGACGGTGCCGAGGCTGGCAAAGCCGAAGCCGGCGGCGATGCCGATGCAAAGCTGGAATTGCCAGAGCTCGCTGGCGAAGGCCGATACCGAGAAGCCGAAGCCGATCAGGAAAAGGCCGAGGGCATAGACCGCCAGCGGGCCGGAGCGGTCGAACAGGCGGCCGACCAACGGCGAGGCCAATCCGCTGCAGAATGCCGAGAGCGCATAGATCGAGACGACGGCAGCGCGGTCCCAGTGGAAGGTCTGGGAGATCGGCAGCAGGAAGACCGTAAAGCTTTCGAAGGCGCCGCGACCGATCAGGGCGAGCGCGAAGCAAAAGCCGAGAATGGTGATCGCGGTGGCGCCGGGGGGCGCGTTTCCCCCGCTCGACAATCGCGCCGCGGAGCCGGCCTTGACCGGCCTGTCCGGCGGCGCCGAACCCGGGCCGGAACTCGGCGCGGGTTCACAATGCTCTTGCACGCCGGCCATCCCTTGCTCGCTCTCCACGATGCGCACCGCCTCTCTAAAACTGGCGGCAATCCTGAGTTCACAGGATCAGAATCGGAAGATGCGAGCTAGGGGTTTGTGGCGTTGGTCCTATGCAGGCTTGATCAGGACGTGGCGCTTCTTGCCGAGCGACAGCTTGATCACGCCTTCGGACGACAGGTCCGCCGTGGTGATCATGGCCTTCTCGTCGGCGACGGTCACGTCGTTCACGCGCAGGCCGCCGCCCTTGATCTGACGGCGGGCTTCGCCATTGGAGGCAACGAGACCGGCGGTGACGAACAGCGCCGGCACACCGATGCCGCCTGCGAGTTCGGCCTTCGCGACTTCGACCGTGGGAAGGTTTTGCGCGATGGCGCCTTCCTCAAAAGTCTTGCGCGCGGTCTCCTCGGCCTGCAGCGCAGCCTCGCGGCCGTGCATCAGGGCGGTGGCTTCCGTCGCCAGAATCTTCTTGGCCTCGTTGATCTCCGCGCCCTCCAGCGCCGCCAGCCGAGCGATCTCGTCGAGCGGCAGGAAGGTGAACAGCTTCAGGAAGCGACCGACGTCGCCGTCCTCGGTGTTGCGCCAGAACTGCCAGTAGTCATAGACCGGCAGCATGTCGGAGTTGAGCCACACCGCGCCTGCCGCGGTCTTGCCCATCTTCGCGCCGGACGCGGTGGTCAGCAGCGGGCAGGTCAGCGCATAGAGCTGATGGGTGCCCATGCGGCGGCCGAGATCAATGCCGGTGACGATGTTGCCCCACTGGTCGGAGCCGCCCATCTGCAGGTTGCAGCCGTAGCGGCGGGCGAGTTCAACGTAGTCGTAGGACTGCAGGATCATGTAGTTGAATTCGATGAACGACAGCTCCTGCTCGCGCTCGAGCCGCATCCGCACCGAGTCCATCGTCAACATGCGGTTGATCGAGAAATGGCGGCCGATGTCGCGCAGCATCTCGATGTAGTTGAGCTTGGTCAGCCACTCCGCATTGTCCGTCATGATCGCGTCGGTCTTGCCGTCGCCGAACTTCAGGAATTTTGCGAAGGTGGTCTTGATGGTGTTCTTGTTCTCGTCGATCTGCTCATAGGTGAGCATCTTGCGAGTCTCGTCGCGGCCGGACGGATCGCCGACGCGCGTGGTGCCGCCGCCCATCAGGGTCACCGGCTTGTTGCCGGAGCGCTGCAGCCAGCTCAGCATCATGATCGAGAGAAGATGACCGACATGCAGCGACGGCGCCGTGCAGTCGTAGCCGATATACGCTCGCACCTCGGACTTCGCCGCGAGGGCATCGAGGCCCTCGGCGTCAGAAATCTGGTGGATGAAGCCGCGGCTGTGCAGCACGTTCAAAAAGTCTGATTTGTAGCTGGTCATGTCGATCTACAGGTTCCGGCCGATTGTTATTGCGGCCGTGCGAAAGGTTAAGTGTTTGGATTATAAGATGTCCGCGAGGGATACAAGACAACCCAGACCTGCACCACCCGCAGGCGGGCGCAGGACAGGGCGCATGAAGGCTATCGGCTTGATGAGCGGCACGTCACTCGACGGAGTGGATGTTGCAATGATCGACAGCGATGGCGAAAGCGTGGCCGCCTTCGGTCCAACCGGATACCGCGCATATTTGCCGCATGAGCGCGATGTGCTGCGCCAGGCGCTCGCCGAGGCAACGGCGCTCGCCGACCGTCACGCGCGGCCGGGCGTCATCGCGGACGCCGAGCGGGTGGTGACGCAGGCCCATGCGGAGGCGGTCGCCAGTTTTCTGCGCGAGCATGGGTTGAGCGCGAGGGACATCGACGTTGTCGGCTTCCACGGCCAGACCGTGCTGCACCGGCCCGAGCGGCGGCTGACGGTGCAGATCGGCGACGGCGAGGCGCTGGCGCGGGGCATCGGCATTCCGGTGGTGTATGACCTGCGCGCCGATGATATTGCCGCCGGCGGGCAGGGCGCGCCGCTGGTTCCGGTCTTCCATCGCGCGCTGGTGCACTCGGTCGATCTGCCGGGGCCAGTCGCGGTGCTTAATATCGGCGGCGTCTCCAACATCACTTATGTCGATAGCGCAAGCGATCTCATTGCCTGCGACACCGGCCCCGGCAATGCGCTGCTCGACGACTTTATGCTCGCGGCGACGGACCGCCCGTTCGACGACGGCGGCAAGCTTGCCGCCGAAGGCGCGGCTGACTTCGGCTGGATTGAGGGCGTGCTTGACCATCCGTTCTTTGGGCAGCGGCCGCCAAAATCGCTCGACCGCAACGACTTTGCCAAACTCGTCTTGCCAAAGCTGTCCGCCGCCGATGGCGCGGCGACACTGACGGCGCTGACCGCCAACGCGATCGCCGCCGTCGTGCCGCACCTGCCTGTGCCTCCGGCGAGTTGGGTGGTCGCGGGCGGCGGCGCGCGCAATGCAACGATGGTGCGCTGGCTCGCAGCAAAGCTCGCGCCCGCGCGCGTCGTGATCGCGGATGAACTAGGCTGGTCCGCGGATGCCATCGAGGCGCAGGCCTTCGCCTTCCTCGCGGTCCGCTCGAAAATGGGGCTGCCGCTGACCTATCCGGGCACGACGGGCGCGCCCGCGCCAATGACCGGCGGCCGGCTCGCCGCTTGTTGATGCACCTGCATGCAACTTGACGATTCATACAGTCGCATCTATGAAGATGCATCTGCATGAATGAGGAAGGTCCGATGCCCGCCGAAACCGTCGCGCTGTTGTTCTATTTTCTACGCAACGCGCAAAGCATCATCGACATCATTCGTCTGCGTGTCTGCGAGTGGCTTGCCAGTGGCAACGATACGCACCCTTGTTGCGGCTGTTGCTGATCCGAGCTTGCGCACGAAGGCGCGCTGAAAAAGAACTGGCCCGGCCGCGATTTTGCGCGCCGGGCCATTTTCTTTCGGTATCAATCGGCTGCTTCATCCAATTGAAGCAAGTTGTTGCCTCAGCGCACGTTCGCGAGGCGCATGTCGAGATAGCTGGTCACCGTCTCCATCAGCGGCTCGAGCTTGCCGTCGAAGAAGTGATTGGCGCCGGGGATGACCTGCTGTTCGATGACGATGCCCTTTTGCGTCTTCAGCTTCTCGACCAGCGTATTGGTGTCCTTCGCCGGGGCGACGAGATCCTTGTCGCCATGGACGATCAGGCCCGACGACGGGCAGGGCGCAAGGAAGGAGAAGTCGTAAAGGTTGGCCGGCGGCGCAATGGAGATGAAGCCTTCGACCTCGGGGCGGCGCATCAGAAGCTGCATGCCGATCCAGGCGCCGAACGAGAAGCCGGCGACCCAGCAGGCGCGCGCCTCGGGATTGATCGTCTGCGCCCAGTCGAGTGCCGAAGCGGCATCGGACAGTTCGCCGACGCCGTGATCGAACGAGCCCTGGCTGCGGCCGACGCCGCGGAAATTGAAGCGCAGCACCGAAAAACCGCGCGCAACGAATGCGTAATAGACCTGATAGACGATCTGGTGGTTCATCGTGCCGTGGAATTGCGGGTGCGGATGCAGCACCATCGCAATCGGAGCGTTTTTCTGCTTCGCCGGATGGTAGCGGCCTTCGAGGCGGCCAGCCGGGCCGGTGAAAATAACTTCAGGCATTCGAGATCCTCAGGCGTCGGCCCGCGCGCGGCGTGCCCGCAAGCGTCAGGCCGATCAGGCGTCGCAAGGCAAAGGCATGCGGCGCCGGTGAAACCTCGACGGTTCTAGCATGAGGCAAGGGGCAAAAAGCAAGCATATTGAACACTATTGGCCGCCCAGGTGGTATTGTCGCGCGGGCCGACGCGCCGAAAACGGCGGGGTTCCCGTCCGGTCACCATCCGGGATCCGTGCTATGGAGTCCGCCATAGCGCCAATGCGCGCAACAGCAAGAGGCAATCCGTGATCAGCAAATCAGATCGCGCCTATCTCGATTGGAACGCGACAACGCCGCTGCGCCCTGAGGCGCGCAGCGCGATGATGGCCGCGTTCGACGTGATCGGGAATCCGTCGTCGGTCCACGCGGGCGGCCGCGAGGCGCGTGGCGTCATCGAGGGTGCGCGGACGATCGTTGCCGCGGCGACCGGCGCCGAAGCTCGCAATGTCGTATTCACCGCCGGAGGAACCGAGGCCAACGCCATCGCCCTGTCGCCCGGTCTGCGTCATGGGCCGGAGCGGCCGGTCGAGCACCTCGTCGTTTCGGCGATCGAGCACTCCTCTGTGCTCGAAGGCGGGCGGTTTGCACCTGCTGCGATTTCGATCGCTCCGGTGACATCGGAAGGTGTGGTGGATCTGGTGGCATTGCGCGATCTGCTCGCCGCGCTGCCGCCGTCGCTGGTGTCGGTGATGCTCGCCAACAACGAGACCGGCGCAATCCAGCCGATCGCCAAGGTCGCCGAACTGGTGCGCGAATTCGGCGGCGTTTTGCATGTCGACGCGGTGCAGGCGTTCGGGAAAATCCCTCTTAATATCAAAGAGTTGCACTGCGATCTTCTCACTATTTCCGCACACAAGCTCGGTGGCCCGAAGGGCGTCGGCGCGCTGGTGCTGGGTGACAAGATCGAGGGCGTCGAAGCGCTGGTGAAGGGCGGTGGCCAGGAGCGCGGCCGCCGCGCCGGAACCGAGAATGTGATCGGGATCGCCGGCTTCGGCGCAGCGGCCGAGGCCGCCATGCGGGACCTCGCCAACTTCGCAGCAAGGACCGTTGATTTGCGTAACCGGCTGGAATCAGGTCTGAAGGAGGTGCCCGGTGTTGTGGTGTTCTCCGAAACGTTGCCGCGCCTGCCAAACACGACGATGTTTGCGGCCCCGGGGTTAAGGGCGGAAACCGCTGTCATTGCCTTCGATCTCGAGGGCGTCGCAGTGTCGTCAGGTTCGGCCTGTTCCTCCGGCAAGGTGAAGGCTTCCCGCGTGCTGACCGCGATGGGGGCGCCGGAAGAGCTGGCACGGGCGGGCGTCCGTCTCAGCCTGGGCTGGGAAACCGAGGCGAAACATATCGATTTGTGCCTGAAGGCCTTTAAAAAGCTGGCAAAATCACTATCTAGGTCAGACGATAGGGCTTTAGGCTGACAGATCTGACGGGCGGTCTTGAACCGTTCTAAAAATGCGTGCTTTTCAGGGCATAATGCCTTAAGGTTTGCGTCGTTGATCCACCGCGGTCCTTGAAACCGCGAGCGGAGGTTTAAATGGTAGCCGTACAAGAGACGGTCGATCAGGTTCGCCAGATCGACGTTGATCAATATCGCTATGGATTCGAGACCATTATCGAATCCGAAAAGGCCCCCAAGGGGCTTGACGAAAGCACGATCCGCTTCATCTCCGAAAAGAAGAACGAACCGGCCTGGATGCTCGAGTGGCGTCTGGAAGCGTTCCGACGTTGGCTGACGATGAAGGAGCCGGATTGGTCGCGGGTGAAGTACCCGAAGATCGATTATCAGGATCTCCACTACTACGCTGCACCCAAGCAGAAGCCGGGGCTGAACTCGCTCGACGAAGTCGATCCCGAGATTTTGCGCACCTATGAGAAGCTGGGCATTCCGCTGCGCGAGCAGGAGATGCTGGCGGGCGTTGTTCGCCCGGAAGGCGAGCGCCGGGTGGCGGTGGACGCGGTGTTCGATTCCGTTTCGGTCGCGACCACTTTCCAGGCCGAGCTGAAAAAGTCCGGCGTGATCTTCATGCCGATCTCGGAAGCGATCCGCGAGTATCCCGATCTCGTCCGCAAATATCTCGGCACCGTGGTGCCGACCTCGGACAACTATTTTGCCACGCTGAACTCCGCCGTGTTCTCGGACGGTTCGTTCGTCTACATCCCGCCGGGCGTCCGCTGCCCGATGGAGCTGTCGACCTACTTCCGCATCAACGAGCGCGACACCGGACAGTTCGAGCGCACGCTGATCATCGCCGACAAGGGCTCCTATGTGAGCTATCTCGAAGGCTGCACCGCGCCGATGCGCGACGAGAACCAGCTTCACGCCGCGGTGGTCGAGCTGATCGCGCTCGACGACGCCGAGATCAAGTATTCGACGGTGCAGAACTGGTATCCGGGCAACTCGGAAGGCCAGGGCGGCATCTACAATTTCGTCACCAAGCGTGGCGACTGCCGCGGCCGCAACTCGAAGATTTCGTGGACGCAGGTCGAGACCGGCTCGGCGATCACCTGGAAATATCCGAGCTGCATCCTGCGCGGCGACAATTCGAGCGGCGAATTCTACTCGATCGCCATCTCGAACGGCTATCAGCAGGTCGATTCCGGCACCAAGATGATCCACCTCGGCAAGAACACGACCAGCCGGATCATCGCCAAGGGCATTGCCGCCGGCCGTTCGGACAGCACCTATCGTGGCCTCGTCAGCACGCACCGCAAGGCGGAAGGCGCGCGCAACTTCACCGCCTGTGACTCGCTTTTGATCGGCGACACCTGCGGCGCGCACACGATCCCCTACATCGAAGCGAAGAACTCGACGTCGGTGATCGAGCACGAGGCGACGACGTCGAAGATTTCCGAGGACATGCTGTTCTACTGCGTCCAGCGCGGTCTGTCGGAGGAAGAAGCGGTAGCGCTTGTGGTCAACGGCTTCGTCCGTGACGTGTTGCAGCAGCTGCCAATGGAATTTGCGGTCGAGGCCCAGAAGCTGATCTCGATCTCGCTGGAAGGAAGTGTCGGATGAGCCCGTTGCTCGAAGTCAGAGATCTTAAGGTTCGCGTCGAAGAGCGTGAGATTCTTCACGGGCTGTCGCTCACGGTCAATGCGGGTGAGGTTCATGCCATCATGGGCCCGAACGGCTCGGGCAAGTCCACCCTCAGCCATGTCATCGCCGGCAAGCCGGACTATGAAGTGACCGCCGGCGAAATTCTGTTCAAGGGCGAGGACCTGCTCGCGATGGAGCCGGACGAGCGCGCCGCCAAGGGCGTGTTCCTCGCGTTTCAGTATCCGGTCGAGATTCCGGGCGTCGCCACGATGACGTTTTTGCGCACAGCGCTCAACGCGCAGCGCAAGGCGCGCGGCGAGGAAGAGATGTCGACGCCTGACTTCCTCAAGAAAGTTCGCGAGGTCTCGGCCCGCCTGAACATTCCGCAGGACATGCTCAAGCGCGGCGTCAACGTCGGCTTCTCCGGCGGCGAGAAGAAGCGCAACGAGGTGCTTCAGATGGCGCTGTTCGAGCCGAGCCTCTGCGTCCTCGACGAGATGGACTCCGGCCTCGACATCGACGCGCTGCGGATCGCCGCTGACGGCGTCAACCAGCTTCGCGATCAGGGCCGCGCCATGGTGGTGATCACGCACTATCAGCGGCTCCTCAATTACATCGTGCCGGATTTCGTTCACGTCATGTCGCGCGGACGCATCGTGACGAGCGGCGGCAAGGAACTGGCGCTGGAGCTGGAAGAGACCGGATACGCGCAGTACGAAGAAGCCGCGGCCTGAATGACGGCTTTGGCCCAGACGGGTGCAGATATGAATGTTGCAGTAGCTAGAAGTGACCTTGGCGATGTCGCTGGCGCCTTAGCGGGCGTAAGCGCGCGTCTGCCGGGTGACGGCAAGGTCAAGGACATCCGCAAGCATGCCTTTGATGCCTTTGAAACCGCCGGCATTCCTCACCGGCGGATCGAAGACTGGAAGTACACCGATCTTCGCACGCTGATGCCAAGCGTCGCGCCGCTCGCGGACGCGCCTGATCAGGCGGCGATCGGCCGCGCGGAAGCGGCGATCGCGGCGCGCGCCGTTGACGGTTTCCGCAAGCTGGTTCTGGTCGACGGCGCGTTCGTGCCGCAGCTTTCCGATCTCGGCAAGCTGGAGGCCGGCCTGACCATCCGCGCCCTGCGCGATGTTCTGGACGATGCCGGCGCGCCGCACGACACGTTGCTGGACACCAGCGCGATGTCGAATGCGATGAGCGACCTCAACACCGCCCTGATGACGGATGGCGTGGTCATCGACGTCGCGGCGAATGCCGAACTGACCGAAGGCCTCCACATCTTGCATGTGGCGACCGGCGCGGGTGCCGCGGCGATTGTCACGCGCTCGCAGCTTCGTCTCGGCCGCCATGCCAAGGCGATGCTGGTCGAAAGCTTTTATGCCGCCGAAGGCGCGGGCGCCTATCAGAACCACGACGCCGTGATGCTGACGGTCGGCGAGGGCGCGCAGCTCGAGCACATCCGCTTCATGGATGACGGCCGCGAGGCGGTGAACATCACCTCCGGTTACGTTACGCTCGGCCGCAACGCCCGCCTCAACACCTTCAACCTGACCACCGGCGCCTCGGTCAGCCGCTACCAGCTCGCGATCACTTTTGCGGACCAGGGCGGTGAGCTGACGACCAACGGCGTCAATCTGCTGAAGGGACGCCAGCACGGCGACACGACCTTCACGGTCGATCATGCCGTGCCCCATTGCACCAGCCGCGAAACGTTCCGCGCTGTGCTGGACGGGCAGTCCCGCTCGGTGTTCCAGGGCTGCATCGTGGTGCGCCCGGATGCCCAGAAGACCGACGGCAAGATGATGTCGCGGACGATTTTGCTGTCCGACGAGGCGGTGGTCGACAACAAGCCGGAGCTCGAGATCTTCGCCGACGACGTGACCTGCGGTCACGGCGCCACCATCGGCGCGCTCGACGAAGCGTTGCTGTTCTATCTTCGCGCGCGCGGGTTGCCGGAGAAGGAAGCGCAGGCGGTTCTCATTCAGGCCTTTGTCGGCGAGATGATCGAGACGATTGCCGACGAACGTCTGCGCGATATCGCAATCGCCGAAACCGAGCGCTGGCTCGCGGCGCGGGGTTGACCATGCACCCCGCGGTCGCCAACGGTTCTTATGATGTCGCCCGCATCCGGGAAGATTTTCCCGCGCTGGCGCTGCAGGTCTACGGCAAGCCGCTGGTGTATCTCGACAACGGCGCATCGGCGCAGAAGCCGAAAGCCGTTCTCGACCGCATGATGACGGTGTATACGAGCGAATATGCCAACGTGCACCGCGGCCTTCACTACCTCGCCAATGCGGCGACGGAAGCCTATGAAGGCGCGCGCAGCAAGGTGGCGCAGTTCGTCAACGCCAGGCAGAACGAAGAGATTATCTTCACCCGCAACGCGACCGAGGCGATCAATCTGGTCGCCTCGTCATGGGGTGCTGACAACATCAAGCCCGGCGACGAGATCGTGCTCTCGATTCTTGAGCACCACTCCAACATCGTGCCGTGGCATTTTCTGCGCGAGCGCCAGGGCGCGGTGATCAAGTGGGCGCCGGTCGACGACGACGGCAACTTCTTGCTCGACGCGTTCGAGAAACTCTTGACGCCGAAGACCAAGCTCGTCGCCATCACGCAGATGTCGAACGTGCTCGGCACGGTCGTGCCGGTCAAGGATGTGGTGCGGCTCGCCAAGGCGCGCGGCATCACGGTGCTGGTCGATGGCAGCCAGTCGATCGTCCATACCGACATCGATGTCCAGGATATCGACTGCGACTTCTTCGTGTTCACCGGGCACAAGCTCTATGGCCCGACGGCGATCGGCGTGCTCTACGGCAAATACGACCAGCTCGCGCGGATGCGCCCCTATATGGGCGGCGGCGAGATGATCAAGGACGTCGAGCAGGACCGCGTCACCTATGGCGATCCGCCGTACAAGTTCGAGGCCGGCACGCCGGCCATCGTGCAGGCTGTCGGTCTCGGCGCGGCGATCGATTATGTGCAGTCGATCGGCAAGGCGCGCATCGCCGCGCATGAGCACGAGCTGCTCGACTATGCGCTCGGCCGTCTCGGCGAACTCAACTCGATCCGCGTTTTCGGCAGCCCGCGCGAGCGTGGCCCGCTGATCTCCTTCGAGATGAAAGGCGCGCATCCGCACGACGTCGCGACCATCATCGATCGCTCCGGCGTTGCCGTGCGCGCTGGAACTCACTGCGCCATGCCGCTTCTGGAGCGTTTCCACGTTACGGCCACGTGCCGCGCGTCATTTGCGATGTATAATACGCGGGCAGAGGTCGATGCCCTCGTCGAAGCCCTTATCAAGGCACAGGACATGTTTTCATGACCGAGAACGACACCAAGACGGCGGAGGCCGCCGTCGAGACGCAAGTGAATGGATCGGCGCTGCCGCCGGAAGAAACCGAGCGTCTCGGCGCCGAGATCGTCGCCGCGCTCAAGACCGTCTTCGATCCGGAAATTCCTTCGGACATCTACGAGCTTGGTCTGATCTACCGGGTCGATCTCAAAGATGATCGGTCGGTCGACATCGACATGACCCTGACGACGCCGAACTGTCCTGCCGCGGGCGAGCTGCCCACCATGGTCGAGAATGCCGTCGCCAGCGTTCCCGGCATTGGCGTCGTGAATGTCAACGTCATCTGGGATCCACCGTGGTCGCCGGACCGCATGTCCGACGAAGCGCGTCTCGTTCTCAACATGTGGTGATCGCCGCTGAGGCGAAGCCACCTGAAAGAGATGCGGGATCAGGCCGGGATTGAACGGCGGAGGGAAGTCACCACATGTCAGAGATGAGCGCACCTTCTGTGAATCAGGCACCGGTCAAGCCGAAGCGTCCCCGTCCGCAGGTCATGCGCCTGACGGAGGCGGCGGCTGATCGCATCCGCGAACTGTCTGGGCGCGCGGACTCCGAGATTGTCGGCTTGCGCGTCGGTGTGAAGAACGGCGGCTGTGCCGGCATGTCTTATACCGTCGAGTATGCGCACGATATCCGTCCCACCGATGAGGTGGTCGAGGACAAGGGCGTGCGCATTCTGGTCGATCCCAAGGCGGTGCTGTTTCTGCTCGGCACCGAGATGGACTACAAGACCACGAAAATGTCGGCGGAATTCGTCTTCAACAATCCGAACCAGACCGGCGCATGCGGCTGCGGAGAGTCGGTGCAGCTCACGCGCGCCAAGCTCGACGACGAGTAACCCCGAACATCAAGCGTTGCCTGCGCGGCACAAAAAAAGACCGCCCAAAAGGGCGGTCATTTTTTTGGCCTTGAGCTTTGGGTGAACTACGTCAGGCGATGTGCATCCGGCACTCCGAAGAATATTCCGGATCGGCTTCGCATACCACGCGATTGCGGCCGTTGCGCTTGGCGGCATAAAGGCAGTCGTCGGCGCGTTCGATCAGGGACTGCATGTCGTCGCCGGGATGAAGCATGGCGACGCCGACGGAGATCGTGATGCGGCCCAGGATTTCGCCGGTCGACTTTTTCTTCAGCTCCTTCGACATCACCGCCCGGCGGATGTGATCTGCCACGGTGAGGGCAGGCCGCAAGGTGGTGTTCGGCAGAATTACCGCGAACTCCTCGCCGCCGTAACGCGCCGCGATGTCCTGGCCCTTCAGGTTCTGGCGCAGCGTCATCGAGACGAGGCGAAGAACCTGATCGCCCGTGAGGTGGCCATAGTTGTCGTTGAAGGACTTGAAGTAGTCGATGTCGCACATCAGGAGCGACAGCGGCTCGTTCGCGGTGTGCGCGCGTGGGATGGCTTCCTTGAGCGAGCGATCGAGAAACTTTCGATTGCCGAGCCCGGTGAGCTGGTCGGTGAGGCTTTCGGCCTGAATGGCCTGCAGGTTTTCCTGCAGCTTCTTGATCTCGGCTTCGGATGCAAGAAGGCGCGCCTCGAGCGTCTGCCCGCTGGCCTGCATGTCCTTGGTGGCGGCCGCCAGCGCATTGATGACGGCGCGAACCGCTGGTGGATCGCTCGCGGCATTGAGCTGGTCGAGCGCGCCGGAAAGCCGGCGGTTGAAGCTCTCGGTCATGCCGAGGGCATCGCCGACCAGCGTCATCGCATCGCCGATTTCGCTGACGACGCGGTTGCCCACTTCGTCAATGCGCTCGGTGGTGCGTGACTGCGAGAGGTAGGTTTCGTGGAGTTGTTCGAGATCGGCTTCGGTGAGATGTCCGTTGCAACGGAGGGTCTCGGTCACGATCTTGTTGAACGCGGGATTGTTCCCCGTCGCGAACAAGTGCCAGATCTCGTAGTTTCGCGGAATGGCAAGGTGGCGATGAGCCTTGATCTGGCCGATCGCTACCTCGGAAAAGGCCAAAGACCGCTCGTATTCGTCCAGAATGCCAAGCATATCTTAGTCCCCGATTATCAGGTGAGCCTGATCGTTTCGTTTCTAATATGAGGAAAAGTATCCTCTTATCTTAGGGGAACTCGATAAACAGGGAGTAAAGAAATGCGGGCGGGCGGCGAATTAGCCGCGCGCCGGGATCGGCCGAAGCAGGAATGCCGGAAGGTGGGAGTGGTCGGCCGGCTCGGACGCCGCGGCCGCGGGGCGCTTCGGCGGCGTAAAGGCGCGACCAATCGACGGCGGCAGTTCGCGACCGTGATCGCGCTCGCGGGATTTTGGCGCTTGCGCCGGTGCGGCGGCGGCAGGGGCAGGGGCAGGCTTACGGCCGTTACGGCCATTGCTCGCGCGCTGCGAGTCGCGCCGCGACTTGCGGCCGTTATGCGCGGGCGCAGCGGCGTCGTGCGCTACGTCGGCGCTGGCCTCGGCTTCGGCTTCGGCCTCAAAATTCTCGGCGCGGGGAATGGCCTGGCCGATCAGCTTCTCGATCGCCACGAGCGATTTCGTTTCCGCAGGGCTGACGATGGTCACGGCGGTGCCGAGACGTCCCGCACGGCCGGTGCGACCAATCCGGTGAACGTAGTCGTCGGGGTGGTGCGGAACGTCGAAATTGAAGACGTGGCTGACCTCGGGAATGTCGAGGCCGCGCGCGGCAACGTCGGAGGCGACGAGCAGCGGCGTCTCGCCGGAGCGGAAGGCCTCCAGCGCCGCCATGCGGGCGGTCTGGTCCATGTCGCCGTGCAAGGCGCAGGCGCTGAAGCCGTGGCGCTGCAGCGAGCGGAGCAGCGTCGCCACGTCACGCTTGCGGTTGCAGAAGATAATCGCGTTGTGGAGGTTTTCTGCCCCCTTCAGGAGGCGGCGAAGGGTCTTGCGCTTCTCGTGCGGCTCGCGCCCGGTCGGGACCTGTGACTGGGTAACCGTGACGGCAGTCGAGGCGGGACGGGAGACTTCGACCTTTTCCGGGTTGTGCAGGAAGGCCTCGGTCACACGGCGAATTTCGGGGGGCATGGTCGCCGTGAAGAACAGCGTCTGCCGGGTGAAGGGAACCAGCTTGCAGATGCGCTCGATGTCGGGGATGAAGCCCATGTCGAGCATCCGATCCGCCTCGTCGATGATCAGCATCTCGACGCCGGTCAACAGCAGGCCGCCGCGTTCGGTATGGTCGAGCAGGCGGCCTGGGGTCGCGATCAGGACATCGACGCCGCGCGTCAGTTTGATGTCCTGGTTGCCGAAGGAGACGCCGCCGATCAGGAGGGCGACATTCAGCTTCTGGCCGGCGCCGTATTTTTCAAAACTTTCGGCGACCTGCGCGGCGAGCTCGCGCGTCGGTTCCAGAATGAGCGTTCGCGGCATCCGGGCGCGGGCGCGGCCCTTTTCCAGAAGCGTCAGCATCGGCAGCACGAAGGCGGCCGTCTTGCCGGTTCCGGTCTGGGCGATCCCTAGCACGTCCTTTCGTGCGAGGACGTGCGGGATGGCTTGTTCCTGGATGGGTGTGGGGGTGGTATACCCGGCAGCCTGAACGGCTGCGGTTACCTTGTCGGACAGGCCGAGATCAGAAAAGGACATTAAGCCTCTGTGCGAAGCCGCCGTCTGGCTCTCGGAAAAAATCTGTTGCGCTCTACCCCGGAACGGCACGCTCTAAAGCACGGGGATCGCAGAGACGCTCACAGGCGGCAATCAGGGCATCGCTCCTCGACACCAAGCCGCGTTGCAGCGAAACATAGGCCTGAAACCGCCAAAGTCAATGGACTCGGCGTGGCGAGGCCTGAAAAACAGCATATTTTTATGTTTTGCTGTGCCCGTTCGGCCGGTTCGGTTCGCCCGCCCAAAACGTTAGCCTGCGATGTTCCGGGAAGGCTTCGATGGCAGAGCACCCAGCATTCGCGCAGTCGTCAGGCCCCGACGGTCCCGGCGCGCCGGGAACAAAAACCCTTTCGGTTCAATGCTGCATCGTCGGCGGCGGGCCGGCCGGCATGATGCTTGGCTACCTTCTGGGGCGGGCCGGGCTGGCCACCGTTGTGCTGGAAAAGCACGCCGATTTTTTGCGCGACTTTCGCGGCGACACCGTCCACCCCTCGACGCTTCTGGTGATGGAAGAGCTGGGCCTGATCGACGGCTTTTTGCAGCGCCCGCATCAGAAACTGCGTCAGTTGTCCGGGCAGTTCGGCGACACCACAGTGCGAATCGGCGACTTTTCCCAACTGCCGATGCCGTACCCGTTCATCGCTCTCATGCCGCAGTGGGATTTCCTGAATTTCCTCAGTGAGCGCGCGAAGCGGTATCCGAACCTTTCGATCCTGATGAGTACCGAGGCACGCGACCTCAAATGGGCGGGGGACAAGGTCACCGGGGTCATCGCGCAGGGCAGGGATGGCCGCCTCGATATTTCCGCCAACCTGACGGTCGCGTGCGACGGCCGGCATTCGACCTTGCGTGAGCGCGCCGGGCTCGAGGTCGAGGAAGTCGGCGTGCCGATCGACGTCCTGTGGTTTCGGATGACGAAGAGCGGGGACGATCTCGAGCCGGTGCTGGCAAGAATCCGCGCCGGGAAAATGATGGTGACGCTGGATCGCGGCGACTACTGGCAGTGCGCCTATGTGATCCCCAAGGGCGGGTTCGAGCGGGTCAAGGCGCAGAGACTGCCGGCGTTCTGGGCCGCGATCGCGAGCATGAACCCGCTGTTCGCCAACGTCCGCGACGACGTCAAAGACTGGGACGATGTCAAGCTGCTCACCGTCAAGATCGATCGGCTCAAGCACTGGAGCCGGCCGGGCTTGCTCTGCATCGGCGATGCGGCCCATGCGATGTCGCCGATCGGCGGGGTGGGCGTCAATCTCGCCGTGCAGGACGCGGTCGCGACGGCAAACCTTTTGGCGGACACTCTGACGAAGGGCCCCCCGACGGAGGCGGAGCTGAACGCGGTTCAGCGGCGGCGGATGCTGCCGACGCGCCTCACCCAGGCGATACAGGTGCAGATGCAGAATCGCCTGATCAAGCCCGCGCTCGAAGGGACGGGGGACGAAATCAGTCCGCCATGGCCGATCCGCCTCGTCAGCGCCTTTCCGATTCTTCAGGGATTGGCGGCACGCCTCGTCGGCGGCGGCGTGCGTCCCGAACACGTGCATTCGCGGAATGCCCACGCGACCGCGGGTTAATCGCGCGACCGAAAGTCTCGCGATCCCCGTGGCTCAGACGTCGATCAGATCTTCGCTGGCGAACTCTGCCCGCTCGGAAATGAAGGCGAAGCGCGCCTCGGCCTTGGTGCCCATCAGCCGCTCGACGCTGTCGGACGTGCTTTCCCGGTCTTCCGGCATCAGCACCACCTTGAGCAGGGTGCGCTTGGCCGGGTCCATCGTCGTTTCCTTGAGCTGCGCCGGCATCATCTCGCCGAGGCCCTTGAAGCGGCCGACGTCGACATTGGCGTTGGCGCGGAATTCGCTCTTGAGCAACTCGTTCTTGTGCTCGTCGTCTCGGGCATAGACCGTCTTGCTGCCGTGCGTGAGCCGGTAGAGCGGCGGCGCGGCGAGAAACAGGTGGCCGTTCTCGATCAGGCGCGGCGTCTGCCGGTAGAAGAAGGTGATCAGCAGCGACGCGATGTGGGCGCCGTCGACGTCGGCGTCGGTCATGATGATGATCCGCGAATAGCGCAGGTCCTCATCGCGGTAGTTCGCGCCGGTGCCGCAGCCGATCGCCTGGATGAGATCGGTGAGCTGTTGGTTGGCGGCAAGCTTGTCGCGGGTCGCGGAGGCGACGTTCAAAATTTTGCCGCGCAGCGGCAGGATCGCCTGCGTCTTGCGGTCGCGCGCCTGCTTGGCGCTGCCGCCTGCCGAGTCGCCCTCGACGATGAAAAGTTCGGAGCCATCGGCCGCGGTGTTGGTGCAGTCGGCAAGCTTGCCGGGGAGGCGCAACTTGCGCACCGCGGTCTTGCGGGCGACTTCCTTTTCCTGCTTGCGGCGCAGCCGCTCGTCGGCGCGCTCGATGACATATTCGAGCAGCTTGTTGGCCTGCGCCGGATTGGCCGACAGCCAGTGGTCGAACGGATCCTTGATCGCCTGCTCGACGATGCGCTGGGCTTCGGCGGTCGCCAGGCGATCCTTGGTCTGGCCCTGGAATTCCGGCTCGCGGACGAAGACCGACAGCATCACGGCGGCGCTGGTCATGACGTCTTCGGCGGTGATCGAGGCGGCGCGCTTGCCCATGCCGACGCGCTCGGCGTGATCCTTGAGGCCGCGCGACAGCGCGCTGCGCATGCCGCTTTCATGCGTGCCGCCGTCCGGCGTCGGCACCGTGTTGCAGTAGGACATCAGGAAGCCGTCGGCATCCGGCGACCAGGCGACAGCCCATTCGCAGCCGCCATGACCGCCCGTGCGGCCGGACTTGCCGGCAAAGATGTCGGGGTGGACCAGCGCGTGCTTGCCGATGGTCGAGCTGAGATAGTCCTTGAGCCCGCCCGGAAAATGGAATTTGGCCTCCGGCGACACATTGTCGATGCCGTGAAGCAATTCCGGCGCGCAGCGCCAACGGATTTCCACGCCGCCGAAGAGATAGGCCTTCGAGCGCGCCATCTTGAACAGGCGCTGCGGCCGGAAGGCGGCCTTGGCGCCAAAAATCTCGGTGTCGGGCTTGAAGCGGATGCGGGTGCCGCGCCGGTTGTTGACGCGGCCGAGCTCTTCGAGCTTGGACTTCGGGTGGCCGCGCTCGAATACCATGCGGTAGAGCTGCTGCCCGCGCGCGACCTCGACCTCGAGGCGCGAGGAGAGGGCGTTGACCACCGACACGCCGACGCCGTGCAGACCGCCGGATGTCTCGTAGACCTTGGAGTCGAATTTTCCGCCGGCGTGCAGCGTGCACATGATGACTTCGAGCGCCGACTTCTTCGGCGTCCGCGGATGCGGATCGACCGGAATGCCGCGCCCGTTGTCGGTGACCGCGAGGAAGCCGTCCGCCGACAGTTCGACCTCGATGAAGGTCGCATGGCCCGCCAGCGCCTCGTCCATCGAGTTGTCGATCACCTCGGCGAAGAGATGGTGCAGGGCCTTCTCGTCGGTTCCGCCGATATACATGCCGGGGCGACGGCGCACCGGTTCCAGCCCCTCCAGAACCTCGATGTCCTGGGCGGTGTAGCTGGCTTCGGCGCCGGTTTCGCGCGGAGCGGGCGTTTTAGCCGCACTCGCACGCGCTGGGGCGGCGCCGCCGAAAAGGTCGGTTCCGGTCTGTTTCTTAGGCTTATTCAATGGCTTAGTCATGCTTCTTGATAGTTGTGATGCGGTTACGCATCGGCGCGAATCAGACCGCCGACTATCTCATGGATAGCGCGGGGATTGTGGCAGCTTGAAGCGACTGCGCTCGGGAAGGCGGTCGAGCCGCGCGGCGTCGGGAATGTCAGAGCCGGGAATAGCGGAAAACAAGGGTAACGAAAAGCACCATCGCGGCGATCATGATCAGCGAGCCGGCGATTGCCACGATCTCGTAGCTGGGGCCGCCCGCCTGGATCGCGGCAACGCCGCACGGCAGAACGATGGCCCCGGCAATATGGAGACCCGCCTGCCACTTCGCCATGGCGTCGGCTCCGGCGCTCTTGAATACGTGATAATACAGACCGGCGACAAACATCAGCACGCCGCCGAGCAGATTGAAGTGCGCGTGCGCGGAGGCGTAATTGAAGCTCTGGGTGATGCCCATCACGACGCCGGCGCACATTCCGATCAGCAGAAAAACGACGCTGGTACGCATGAGGAGAGGTGCAATCATGGTGATCTCTTCCGGTTGCTGGCAATGAATGTCGTGTAAAACAGGAGGAGGGTATCGTCGTCAGATGCCCACAATGCTCGACTATGAACCGCTCGATGCTAGTTCTGGGGCTGTTGCCGTCCACCGACCGGTTTGCAGTTGTGGACGTTATCCCATCAACTGAATGTTATTTTTCAATTCCTCGCAGGACGCGAAGCAAAGGCGGCTCGAATGGATGAATGGATGCGCCCGGTGATCGACTTCGTCCGGGATCACCATGTTTGGGCTGCGCCGATCGTGTTCGTTCTCGCCTTCGGTGAATCGCTTGCATTCATTTCGCTCTTCGTGCCGGCGTGGGGCGCACTTGTCGCTATCGGTATGATGGTGAGCGTGTCGGAAATCAGTTTCTGGCCGGTGTGGCTTGCGGGTGCCATCGGCGCCGGGCTGGGAGATTGGGTGTCGTATTGGGTCGGGCATAGGTTCAAGCACAACATCTACGACATGTGGCCGCTCTACAAATATCCCCACCTGGTCAAGCAGGCGGAGAAGTTCGTCAGCTACTGGGGTGTGGTCGGCATTTTCATCGGCCGCTTTTCGGGCCCGCTGCGTGCGACGGTTCCACTCGTTGCGGGAATTTTCGAGATGCCTTATCTAAAATTCCAATTGGCGAATTTCTCATCGGCCTTTGTCTGGTCGGCGATGCTGCTGCTGTTCGGCGACAGCATCACGAAGATCGGCAGCCTGATTTGGGGCGGTTGATCCGGCTGGGGGGTACGGGCGGCTCGACAATGGAGACTCTCATGGACGTAACGCGACGACAGACACTGGTCGGCGCCACAGCACTGGCGGCAGCGCCGCTGGTGGGAGTTGCGTCGTCAACGGCAATGGCAATGACAGACAAAACAACATCAATCGACAAGCAGGCGCCCAGCTTCTATCGCTACAACGTGGGCCAGATCATCGTGACGGTGGTCTCCGACGGCGCAAATACCTTCCCGCTGCAGGAAGGGTTTGTGGTCAACACGCCGGTGGAGAACGTCCGCAAGGCGCTCACCGACGCATTCCGCCCCGCCGATACGATGACGATCTCGTTCGGACCGCTGGCGATCAAGACCGGCGGCAAGCTGGTCGTGGTCGACACCGGCATGGGCGAGGGCGCTTTCGCGAGCAGCGAGGGTGCGGTCGGCCAGTTCAACACCAACTTCGCGGCGGCCGGCTTCGACCCGAAGGACGTTTCGACGGTGGTGATTTCGCATTTCCACGGCGATCACATCAACGGCCTTTTGCGCGCTGACGGCAGCCCGGCTTTCCCCAACGCGGAAATTCTGGTGCCGGAAGTCGAGTGGAAGTTCTTCATGAGCGACGAGGAGATGGCGCGAGCCAACACCGAGCGCATGAAGACCGTGTTCGGCAACGCCCGCCGGGTGTTCGACCAGGGCCTGAAGCGCAAGATCACGCCCTATGCCTGGGACAAGGAAGTCGTGCCGGGCCTGCAAAGCATCAGCGCACCGGGGCACACCCCGGGCCACACCTCGTTCGTCCTGTCATCCGGTTCGGACAAGGTCTTCATCCAGTCCGACGTCACCAACGATCCCGACCTGTTCGTCCGCAATCCGGGCTGGCATGCAGGCTTCGATCAGGACCCGGAGCTGGCCGAGAAGACCCGCCGCAGGGTCTACGAGATGCTGGTGAGCGAGCGCATGAAGGTGCAGGGCTTCCACTATCCGTTCCCCGGCGTCGGCCATATCGAGAAGGACGGCGCCGGCTACCGCCTGGTTCCGGTCCAGTGGTCGCCCAACCTCTGATCAGCGCGATCCGCCGGACGCGGTCACACGATTGCTTGACCCGTCCGGCGGGCGCGATTATATCGCGCGCATGATCAGCATTCTGACCATATCGACCATCCGCCGTCGCCGCATCCCCGCGGCGTGGGTGGTCGATCGCGTTTAAGATCATTACCTTTGCCGCCGACATCGGTCCGCGGCATTTTCTTTCTCCCAGCAGCGGTTCGATTGAGGCGGCGCAAGTCCTGCAACGGGCGTATCTTGCGCCGGCGAAGGTCGGCCGACCTTTTTTGATGAAAGAAACTGCGCGATGAGCACGAAAAGCAAGATCGGAATTTTGGGCGCGTCCGGCTACACCGGAGCTGAATTGGTGCGGCTTCTCCTGCGTCATCCGCGCGTGGAGATCGCAGTGCTCACCGCCGACCGCAGGGCCGGGCAGCAGATGGGCGAAGTCTTCCCCCAGTTTGCGCCCTATGACCTGCCAACCCTGCAGTCGATCGACGCGATCGACTGGGCGACGGCGGGGCTCGACCTCGTGTTCTGCGCGCTGCCCCACGCCACCACGCAGAAGGTGCTGAGCGAGCTTTTGGCAAAGGCGCCGAAGACCAAGATCGTCGACCTGTCGGCCGACTTCCGGCTTTCGGACCCGGCGGCCTATGCCAAATGGTACGGCCACGAGCACCAGGCGCTCGAGCTGCAGAAGGAAGCCGTCTACGGCCTAGTCGAGATGTACCGGGACGATATCAGCAAGGCGCGGCTGGTCGCCAATCCGGGTTGCTATACGACCTGCGCGCAGCTGCCGCTGACGCCGCTGATCAAGGCCAAGGCGATCGAGACGAACGGCATCGTCATCGATGCGAAATCCGGCGTCACCGGCGCCGGCCGTTCGGCCAAGGAGGAGATGCTGTTCTGCGAAGTCTCGGACGGCTTCAACGCCTATGGCGTCGGCAAGCACCGTCACATGGCAGAGCTCGATCAGGAGTTTTCCAAGGCCGCGGGCCACGAGGTTGTCGTGTCCTTCACGCCCCATCTCCTGCCGATGAACCGCGGCATTCTCTCCACGATCTACGTGCAGGGCACCGCCGGCAAGTCGGCCGAGGATCTGCACGGCATTCTCGCCAAGCACTATGCCGGCGAGCCGTTCGTCCATGTGCTGCCGTTCGGCAAGACGCCGCACACCCGGCATGTCCGTGGCTCGAACATGACGCTGATCGGCGTTGCCGCCGACCGGATCGCAGGCCGGGCGATCATCGTTTCGACGCTCGACAATCTCGTGAAGGGCGCATCGGGGCAGGCGGTGCAGAACATGAACATCGTGCTCGGCTTCCCCGAGACGACCGGCATTGATCAGCCTGCCATGTTCCCCTGATCAAGGGCTGCCATCACCGGCAAACGACGTGCGCGGAATTTTTTCGCGCACGTTTTTTTTTGTGAGCAGCAAGAGGATGACGGCGGCTAGACCAGCCCTAAAATCACGACGGCGAGGATCGCCTGTGCGACGAAACCGGCGACGAAGGCGAGCGTCCGCAGGACCGGAATGCCCATTGTGTACACAACCGCGTGGATGAGCCGCGCCCAGAAATAGAGCGCGCAGGCGAACACCGTCCACCAGCTCGAATAATCCATGCTGTTCAGGATCAGCACGAGCGGTGCAAAGATCACGAGGTTTTCGACGGCGTTATCATGCGCGAACATGAGCCGGTTGGCCCATTCCGCTTGCGGTGCGTCGTTCCGCGACGGATTGGCGAGGGTGCCGGCGACACCGCGCACCATGATGCGGTTGAGAATGTAAGGTAGCCACAAAATTCCGGTCAGAATGATCGTCAGTGTCAGCCAAAACAATTCGCGCGTCATCTGCACTCGCTCCTCGGTTCAAACCCGTGAGTTTTGGCCGATCTGAAAGTGCCTAGCCGGCCATCAGGCACGCACCTTGACATAGCTTCCGGGCGCATCCTCGATCGCTGGCATCGCCTTCGAGCCGACCTGGCGCGCGTCCACTTCCTCCGCATCGACGCTGCGCAGCCACTCCAGCCAGTTGGGCCACCACGAGCCCTGATGCTCGACGGCGCCAGCCGCCCATTCCTCGATATCGAAAGTCGTCGCGCCGTCGTTGGTCCAGTACTGATACTTGCCAAGATCGGGCGGATTGACCACGCCGGCGATATGGCCCGAGCCCGACAGCACGAATTTCACCGGCCCGCCGAAGAACTGCGATCCGTACAGCACCGATTTCGCCGGCGCGATGTGATCCTCGCGGGTCGCCAGATTGTAGATCGGCACCTTGATCTTGGAGAGGTCGAGCGGGGTGTCGCCGAGCTTCATCGTGCCGGATGACAGGCGGTTCTCGAGGTAGCAGTTGCGCAGGTAGTAGGAATGGTTGGCGGCTGGCATTCGCGTTGCGTCCGAATTCCAGTGCAGCAGATCGAACGGAGGAGGGGCCTTGCCGCGGAGGTAGTTGTTGACGACGTAGGACCAGACGAGATCGTTCGAGCGCAGCATGTTGAAGGCCATCGCCATCTTGCTGCCTTCGAGCACGCCGGTCTCGGCCATCTCGCGCTCCAGCGCCGCGATCTGTTCTTCGTCGACGAACACCATGAGGTCGCCGGCATAGGTGAAGTCGACCTGCGCGGCGAAGAATGTCGCCGACTTGACCCGCACCCGCCGGTTGGCGGCAAGCCATGCCAATGTCGAGGCGAGCATCGTGCCGCCGACGCAATAGCCGGCGGTATGGACGGTGAGTTCGCCGGTCACCTTCTCGATGACATCCATCGCGGCGAGCGGTCCTTCCTTCATGTAGTCCTCGAAGGTCTTGTGGCCGAGGCGCTTATCCGGGTTGACCCACGAGATGACGAAGACGGTGATGCCCTGATCGACGCACCACTTGATGTAGGATTTCTGCGGCTGCAGATCGAGAATGTAGAACTTGTTGATCCACGGCGGCACGATCAGCAGCGGCGTGCGCAGCACCTTCTCGGTCGTCGGCTCATACTGGATGAGCTGCATGATCTCGTTCTGGTAGATCACCTTGCCGGGCGTGTTGGCCATATCGACGCCGACGATCATGCCGTTCGGGTCGGACTGGCGGATGCGCAGCGTTCCGCGGCCGGCGGCGACGTCCTCAGCGAACATCTCCATGCCGCGCGCGATGTTTTCGGCATTGGACGAGATCGTCTCCCGCAGCACTTCGGGATTGGTCAGGACGAAGTTCGACGGTGCCAGCGCGTTGGTGATCTGCTGGACGTAGAACTCGGCCTTCTTGCGGGTATGCGGCTCGATGCCCTCGGCGTTGTGGACGAAGTCATATGCCCAGCGAGTCGTCAGCAGATGCGCCTGCAGGACGAAATCGAAAAACTGGTTGGAGCGCCACTCGGCGTCCTTGAACCGCTTGTCGCGGACGGGAACCTCGATCGCGGGTTCCGGCGTCTCGCCAGCCAGGCGCCGCGCCGCCTTGCCCCAGAGATCGAGATAGGCTTTGCCGAGGTTCATCTGCAACTGCGCCGCGCGGGTCTGGTCCGACAGCCAGTAATCCGCGACGATGCTCAGGGTCTTCACGACCTCGGCAATCTCGGTCGCGGTCTTGTCGCGGGGCTGACCTTCCTCCGGCGGCTTGAAATAGGCCGCCATCGCGCGGCCCGTGCTCTCGATAGCGCGGGCGACGTTCAGCGCGAAAGCCTCCGAGTTGAAGCCCGGCTTTTCTTTAGCAACTTCAGGGGGGAGGCTGTTCGAGGCGTTCTGGTCTGTCATTGGAAGTCAGCTCGACAACGATGGCACGCAATAACCGCAATGATGACATAGTTCGCGGTGCTTCGGTAATTTCGATGTGCTGCACCGCGACAAATGCAGGCCCTTCCGCCATAATGGAGCCGCAAGCGCAATGTTAAGTTTGATGAATGGTGGTGACGGGTTGTGGCGGGCCGATTTCAGATCGAGGGTTTTCGCATTTTGAGTTCCGCGGCGGCCGTGGGGCTCGCTTTGGCCTGCGCGGGTTGCTCCGCCGGCGCCATCGCCGATCTGCCGGTTGTCGGAATGCCGCAGGGCGTTCCGGCACGGCCGGCTGATCCGGGCGAATTTCCCGCGGTTCACGACATCCCGGCGCCCCGCCAGCAGCAGCCTCTCGACCCTGCCACCCAGTCCCGGATCGAACACGAGCTGGAGGCTGCGCGCGACCGTCAAACCCGTGCAGGCAGGAATTAGCCGGCATCGATTTCACAGCACTGGCGCTTGGTTGCCTAAGTGATAAAAGTATCCTGATTCACCCCCGTATTTCGGCAATCGTGCCGATATTGGCCCTCGGAGCCTCGAAGAAGATGGAAGAGTTTCACCGCATTCGCCGCCTGCCGCCTTACGTTTTCGAACAGGTCAACCGCGCCAAGGCGGCCGCACGCAATGCCGGTGCCGACATCATCGATCTGGGCATGGGCAATCCCGATCTGCCGACACCGCCGCATGTGCTTGAAAAACTGAAGGAAACGCTGGGCAAGCCGCGCACCGACCGCTATTCGGCGTCGCGCGGCATCACCGGCCTCCGCAAGGCTCAGGCGGGCTATTACGAGCGCCGTTTCGGCGTAAAGCTGAACCCCGACACCCAGATCGTCGCCACCCTCGGCTCCAAAGAGGGCTTTGCCAACATGGCGCAGGCGATCACCGCGCCGGGCGACGTCGTGCTGGTGCCCAATCCCAGCTATCCCATTCACGCCTTCGGCTTCCTGATGGCGGGCGGCGTCATCCGCTCGGTTCCGGCCGAGCCAACGCCTGATTTCTTCAAGGCGGTCGAGCACGCCATCGTCCACTCGATCCCCAAGCCGATTGCGCTGGTGGTCTGCTATCCGTCGAACCCGACCTCGTATGTCGCGGACCTCGACTTCTACAAGGACCTCGTCGCCTTCGCCAAGAAGCACGAGATCTTCATTCTTTCGGACCTGGCCTATTCGGAGCTTTATTTCGACGGCAACCCGCCGCCGTCGGTGCTGCAGGTGCCGGGCGCGATCGATGTCACCGTCGAGTTCACCTCGATGTCGAAGACCTATTCGATGGCCGGCTGGCGCATGGGCTTTGCGGTCGGTAACGAGCGCCTGATCGCGGCGCTGGCCCGCGTGAAGTCCTACCTCGACTACGGCGCGTTCACGCCGATCCAGGTGGCGGCGACTGCGGCGCTGAACGGCCCGCAGGATTGCGTCCAGGAAATGCGCGACATCTATCACAAGCGCCGCGACGTCATGGTCGAAGCGTTCGGCCGCGCCGGCTGGGATATTCCGCCGCCGAAGGCGTCGATGTTCGCCTGGGCGCCCGTGCCGGAGGCCTTCCGCGAACTCGGCAGCATGCAGTTCGCCACCATGATGGTCGAGAAATCGGGCGTCGTGGTTTCGCCGGGCGTCGGCTTCGGCGAGCACGGCGAAGGCTATGTCCGCATCGCAATGGTGGAAAACGAGCAGCGTATCCGCCAGGCGGCGCGCAATGTCCGACGTTTCCTTGAAAACGGCGTCCAAACGTTGCACAACGTGGTTCCTCTCGCCACCCGGCGGTAGTCAATCCTTCTTTCCGGCAGGTTCTGAAGCAATATGGTCTCGCCCCTCAAAGTGGGTATTGCGGGTCTCGGCACCGTTGGTGCCGAGGTCGTCCGACTCATCGAACAGCAGGGCAGCGCGCTGACGGCGCGCTGCGGCCGCGATATCCGCGTCGTCGCAGTGACGGCAAGATCCAAATCCAGGAAGCGTGGCCTCGATCTGCGCGGCATCAAGTGGGCGGAAAGCCCGCTCGCGCTTGCGAACGACCCATCGATCGACTGCTTCGTCGAGCTGATGGGCGGCGCGGGCGATCCGGCCTTGGGTGCGATCGAGGCAGCCCTGAAGGCCGGCAAGTCGGTCGTCACCGCCAACAAGGCGCTGATCGCCAAGCACGGCGTAAAGCTCGGCGGCCTCGCGGAGCGCTTCGGCGGCGCGCTTAACTATGAGGCGGCGGTTGGCGCCGCCATCCCGATCGTCAAGGTTTTGCGCGAAGGGCTGGCAGGTACCGAGGTCAACCGCGTCTATGGAATTCTCAACGGCACCTGCAACTACATCCTGACCCGGATGGAGCAGGAGGGCATCTCCTTCGAGGAATGCCTGAAGGACGCCCAGCGGCTTGGCTATGCCGAGGCCGACCCCTCGTTCGACGTCGATGGCCATGACACCGCGCAGAAGCTTGCGATCCTCGCCAGCCTCGCATTCGGCACCAAGGTTGCCGAGAAGGCGGTGTTCGTCGAGGGCATCTCCTCGATCATGCCCGAAGACCTGCGTGCGGCCGAAGAGCTCGGCTACCGGGTCAAGCTGCTCGGCGTCGCGGTTCGCACCGAGACCGGCATCGAACAGCGCGTCCATCCGACCATGGTGCCGAAATCGTCGTCCATCGCCCAGGTCATGGGCGTCACCAATGCGGTGACGATCGACGGGCGTGGCATTTCCCCGATCACGCTGGTCGGCCCCGGCGCCGGCGGCGCGGCGACGGCGGCGGCTGTGGTCGCCGACATCGCAGACGTTGCCCGTGGCGTCCGCCCGCTGCCGTTCGGCCAGCCGGGCGAAGATCTGGTGGCGACCCAGCAGGCCCCGATGCGCCGCCACGAAGGCGGCTACTATATTCGCCTGATGGCCCGGGATCTTCCCGGTACGGCAGCGACCATCGCTACCCGTCTGGCGGAGCAGAACATTTCGCTCGAATCCATCGTCCAGCGGCAGCCCAACGGCTCCGCCCCCGATGCCGGAAAGCGGAAATCCGAACCGGTTCCGGTGATCCTCGTGACTTATGCGACGAGCGAGGATGCTGTAAACCGGGCCATTCAGGCGGTGAAGCGCGACAAGGTCATCACCGGCCGTCCGCAACTCATCCGCATCGAGAAAAACTGACTTTATTTGACGGGGCAAAGCCCCGCCGCGAATTAGCTTTAGGGAGCCATTCGATGTCCACAATCTCTGTACCGCCGCAGCAATTGCTGGAGCGAATTCTCTCTCTCGAGATCGTGCGGGTGACCGAGCGCGCGGCCGTTTCCTCCGCCCGCCTGCGTGGCCGCGGCGACGAGAAGATGGCTGACCAGGCCGCCGTCGACGCTATGCGGCGCGAGCTGAACAAGCTACCGATTCAGGGCACCGTCGTGATCGGCGAGGGCGAGCGCGACGAGGCCCCGATGCTGTTCATCGGCGAAAAGGTCGGCAGCAACACCGGCCCGGAAGTCGACATCGCGGTGGATCCGCTCGAGGGTACCACGCTGTGCGCCAAGAACATGCCCGGCTCGATCGCCACCATGGCGATGGCCGAGGGCGGCACGCTGCTCAATGCGCCCGACGTCTACATGGAGAAGATCGCGATCGGTCCCGGCTACGGCTCCGACGTGATCGATCTCGATGCGCCCGCCGGCGACAACATTCTGCGCCTCGCCAAGGCCAAGGATGTGCCGCCGTCCGCCATCACCGCGCTGATCCTCGACCGTCCGCGCCACGCGGGGATCATCTCGTCCGTCCGCGCCACCGGCGCCGCGGTCCGCCTGATCACCGACGGCGACGTCGCTGGCGTGATCCACACCGCCGATCCTGAAAACACCGGCGTCGACATCTATATCGGCACCGGCGGCGCGCCCGAGGGCGTGCTTGCGGCAGCGGCGCTGCGTTGCATCGGCGGCCAGATGCAGTGTCGGCTGATCCTCGACACCGACGAGAAGCGCGAGCGTGCGGCCAAGATGGGCATTCTCGATCCGAAGATGATCTACGGCATCGAGGACATGGTTCGCGGCGACTGCCTCTTTGCGGCCACCGGCGTCACCGACGGCTCGATGCTCAGCGGCGTCAAGTTCCGCAAGGACGTGATCGAGACCGAGACCATCGTGATGCGCTCGGCCACCGGCACCGTCCGCACGATCAAGGCCGAGCATCGCCAGCTCGCCAAATTCCATTTGGATTGATCCAGCAGACCAACTCTCGCTGGACTGAATTGAGGTCCTGCCATGATGACCGCGGCGAAGGTTGAAGTTCGCCCAGTTGGACATGACGAGCGGGCGGCCTGGGAGCCGCTCTGGCAGGGCTATCTCACATTCTACAAGACGAGCATTCCAGCCCAGGCCACGGACGTGACCTGGGCTCGTTTGCATGACCCGGCAGAACCGATGTATCTGCTCGGCGCCTATATCGACGGCAAGCTCACCGGCATCGTCCATTATCTCTTCCATCGCTCGACATGGATGCCGGAAAACTATTGCTACCTGCAGGATCTCTTCGTCGCCGATGACGCCCGCGGCCATGGCCTCGGGCGACGGCTGATCGAGGCGGTCTATGCCGACGCGAAGGCGAGGGGCGCGAGCCGCGTCTACTGGCTGACGCATGAAACCAACTCGCAGGCGCGCCTTCTTTACGATCAGGTCGCGCAGAACCTTGGCTTCATCCAGTATCGCAAGGTGCTTTAGCGATGACTTCCATTCAGTCCGACCTGTCCGAAGTGAAGGCGCTGGTGTTCGACGTGTTCGGCACCGTGGTCGATTGGCGCACCAGCCTGATTGACGATTTTACCGCCTGGGGTGCAAAGCGTGGGATCGACGGGGACTGGACCGCGCTGGTCGAACTTTGGCGCGGCGCCTATGTCCCTGCGATGGATTCAGTGCGCAAGCAGCCGGACAAGCCCTTCGTCGCGCTCGAAGACCTCCAGCGCAGTTCGGTCATCGACCTGGCAAAACAGCTCGGGATTACGGGGCTGACCGATGCGGATATCGACTACCTCAACATGGGCTGGCGCAGGCTCAATCCATGGCCGGACTCCGTGTCCGGACTGACTCGGCTGAAGACCCGCTACACCATCGCGCCGCTGTCGAACGGCAATCTGGCTTTGCTGACGGGGATGGCGAAGCACGCCGGCCTGCCATGGGACGCGATCCTCGGCTCCGACCTGTTCGGGCACTACAAGCCCGACCCGGAAAACTATCTCGGGGCCGCCGCGCTTCTGCGCCTTGCGCCTGCCGAGGTGATGATGGTCGCGGCCCACAACGGCGATCTGCAGGCGGCGCAGGCGCTCGGGCTCAAAACCGCCTTCATTCCGCGCGTTACCGAATACGGGCCGCATCAGGTGCTGGATTTCGGTCCCGAGGGCATCTGGGATATGGTGGCGCAAGACATGAACGATCTCGCTGATCGGCTGGGCTGTGCCTGATCTCTTTGGGCCGGTTGCGATCGGCTCAACTGTGATCGGCGACGACGATCAACCGGGGCATCATGACGCTCACCACGCAGGCGAGAGCCGACGACACTCCCGCATTTCTCGGGGTCAAACAATCAGCCACAGGGCGGATCTGGCGCGACCGGCTCGGCGAGCGCGGCGCGGCGCGGGCGCTGGCTATCACCCAGCGCTACCAGTTGCCTGAATTGCTGGCGCGGGTGCTGGCGGGCCGAAATGTCGAACTCGATGCGGTCGAGGATTTTCTGGACCCGACCATCCGCAAGCTGCTGCCCGACCCGTTCAGCATCACGCAGATGGAAGAGGCGGCGCGCCGTATCGCCGAAGCTGCGACGCGCGGCGAGAAGGTTGCGATCTTCGGTGACTATGACGTCGATGGCGCGACCTCGTCTGCGCTGCTGGCGTGGCATCTGCGCCATTGCGGGCTCGATCCGCTGATCCATATTCCCGACCGGATTTTCGAAGGCTACGGCCCCAATCTCGAGGCGATCCGCAAGCTCGCGGCGCAGCGCGCGACGCTGCTGATCTGCGTCGACTGCGGCACCACTAGCATCGAGCCGCTGGCGGAGGCCAAGCGGCTCGGCATGGATGTGGTCGTCATCGACCATCACCAGTGCGGCGACGAATTGCCGGCGATCGATGCGCTGGTCAATCCGAACCGGCCCGACGATCTCTCCGGGCTCGGCCACCTTGCGGCCGTGGGGCTGGTGCTGGTGACGCTGGTGGCGGTGAACCGGGAATTGCGCAGCCGCGGCTTCTGGACCGGGATGCGGCCCGAGCCGAACCTGCTCGACCAGCTTCATCACGTCGCGCTCGGCACCGTCGCCGACGTCGCGCCCCTGATCGGCCTGAACCGTGCATTCGTCGCCAAGGGGCTGATCGCGATGCGGCGCCGGGATCATGTCGGACATACCGCGCTGATGGATGTGGCCCGGTTGAGCGGGCCGCCGGAAGCCTGGCATCTCGGCTTCATGCTCGGTCCGCGCATCAACGCCGGCGGCCGCATCGGCCGCGCCGATCTCGGCGTGCGGCTGCTGCTCGAAGACGACATTTCGGAAGCCGCCGCCATCGCCGCCGAACTCGACCGGCTCAATCAGGAGCGGCGGGTGATCGAGCAGGCGGCGGAGGCGGAAGCGGAAGCCGAGGCACTCGCCTCGCTCGGCCTCGACGACAAGGGCTCGGTGATCGTCACGGCATCCGCTGGCTGGCATCCCGGCGTCGTCGGTCTGGTCGCGGCGCGCATGAAGGAAAAGTTTTCGCGGCCCGCCTTCGCGATTGCCTGGGAGCCGGGCAACAGCGGCATCGGCTCGGGGTCCGGGCGCTCGATTACGGGCGTCGATTTGGGCAAGGTCGTCCGCAAGGCCGTGGACGCCGGCATTTTGATCAAGGGCGGCGGCCACGCAATGGCCGCAGGCGTAACCTTGCGCAAGGACCAGCTCGCGACCTTCCGCGCGATGATGGAGGAGAGCCTTGCCCCCGCCGTCGCCATCGCGCGCAAGGCGAACGCGCTGATGATCGACGGCGCGGTGAGTGCGCGCGGCATCAACCTTGAGCTGGCGACGACGCTTGAGAAGGGTGGACCATTCGGCAACGGCAATCCGGCGCCGGTGCTGGCGCTGCCGTCGCATCAGCTCGTCTATGCCGATCAGGTCGGCCAGTCGCATATCCGCATCCGGCTGAAGTCGGGCGATGGGGCGGTCGTCGATGGCATCGCCTTCCGCGCCGTCGGCCAGCCGCTGGGGCAGGCGCTGATGGAAGGGCGCGGGCAGCTTTTGCATGTCGCGGGCACGCTCAGCATCGACCGCTGGCAGGGCGCCGAGCGCGTGCAGCTGCGCGTCACCGATGTGGCGACGCCACCGCGCGAACCGACGATGATCCGCTAGCGGCCTCTCAGCCGCCCTGTCTCAGTCGCGCGAGCACCTTGAGCCCGCCATAGCCGTCGGCCGGCTGAATGCCGGCCTTGAGCTGAAAATTTTTCACCGCGGTCATCGTGTCGTTGCCGACCCGCCCATCGGTGCCACCGGTGTCGAAGCCAGCGCGCGTCAGCCGCGTCTGCATCTCCTGCACCTCGGCGAGGGTCATCAGCCGTTCCGAGCCGGGGAAGGGCTGGACGAACGGCCCGCCGCCAAGAATGCGGTCGCCGAGATGCACGATCGCGAGCGCATAATTCATCGATGGATTGTAGCTGCGCACCGCATAAAAATTCGGCCCGAGCAGGAAGGTCGGCCCGGAGCGCACCGGCGTCCACAACTGCGCCTCGGCCTGTGGCTGCGGAAACGGTTTGCCGTCGGCGCGGGTGACGCCGGCCTGCGCCCAGGCCTGATAGCTGCGCCGGCCGGACGGCAAGCCCTCCGGCGCGCGGACCTCATAGCCCCAGTGTTCGCCGCGCCGGTATTTTCCCCGGTTGACCAGATAGCGCGCGGTCGAGCCGAGCGCATCGTCCGGCCGTCCGAAGGGCGAGACGCGGCCGTCGTGGTCATAGTCGATGCCGACATTGAGCCACACCTCCGGCATCCATTGGGTGTGGCCCATCGCGCCCGCCCATGAGCCGCGCATTTCCTCGGGCGCGCTCCAGCCGCGCTGCACGATCTTGAGCGCGTTGATCAGCTCGGTTTCCCAATAGGGGCGGCGGCGCGGCTCGTTCCAGGCGAGCGCCGCGAGAGAGGGAAAGACCGGGCGCATGTGGTTGGTCTGCACCAGCGGATCGCCATAGGCGGATTCTACGCCCCAGAGCGCGAGGAGGGTGCCGCGCCTGACGCCAAAATCCCGCTCGATCCGCGCGAACAGAGCATCATTCTTGCGCAGGGCTTCCTTGCCCGCAATGATCCGCCAGTCCGAAACGCGGCGATTGATGTATTGCCAAAGCTGCTCGTTGAATTCGGGCTGGCTGCGAATTTTTCTGAACACGCTCATGTCCGGCTCGATCCGGCCCATGACGCGGTCATAGGTCGCCTCGGTAATGCCCTTGGCCCGGGCCTTTGCGCGAAAGCCTGCACGCCACTGGTCAAAGCCCGCCGGAGCGGCGAAGGCTGGGACGCCGCCGAGCAGCAGCGCGGAGGAGCCACCCACGAGCGCCGCCAGTATTTCTCGGCGGTTCAAGGCGTCTTTGGCGAAAATGACATTGCGTCGATCATGGCCGGTCATGGCGACAGTCTAGCCTCGCATCTGCCGGATCGGCAAAGCGGATCCGCGTGAAAATTGGCTTTTCGCCTTCGGCCCGCGCGGCCTATGCTGGCGGGAACATCGATCGAACAACCAAAATGCGGAGGAATGATCATGGCGTCGTCTCATGCTGCACGGGTTGAGTACAAGGATCTCTCCCGCCTTGCGCCGGATGTCGACGAGGCGCTGCGCGCGCTCGGCAACAAGGCGGCGGCATTCGGCATCGAAAAGGATCTGCTCGAACTGATCAAGATCCGCGCATCGCAGATCAATGGCTGCGCGTTCTGCGTCCAGTTTCACGTCATGCAGTCGGAGCGGCTAAAGATCGCGTCCGATAAGCTGCACATGATCGCGGTGTGGCGCGACGCGCCGATCTTTTCCGATCGCGAGCGTGCCGCGCTGGCATGGACCGAGGCGCTGACGCTGATGCCGCAAGGCGCGCCGGATGACGTTTACGCGCAGGCGACCGCGGCGTTCTCGGAGCAGGAGCTGATTTATCTCACCTCTGCCATTGTCGGCATCAATGCCTGGAACAGGTTTGGCGCGGCCTATCGCTGGACGCCGCCGACCCGCGCGCCTGCACCGATGGAAAAAGCGGGCTGATCGCGCCGGGCAAAAGAAAAGGCCGATCCGCTGCGGGACCGGCCTTCTTTCTGGTTGGGCTTATCGCCTCAAATCAGTCCTTGGCGCGCTCGACGTAGGAGCCGTCTTCGGTCAGCACGACGATGCGGGTGCCGACGGCGACGTGCGGCGGAACGCCGGTGCGAATGCCGTTCGAGAGCAGGGCGGGCTTGTAGGACGACGACGCGGTCTGACCCTTGGTCACCGGCTCGGTCTCGACGACTTCGAGCGTCACGCGCTGCGGCAGGACGATGGCGACCGCGGTGCCTTCGTGCATGGAAAGCTTGACCGTGGTGTTTTCCAGCAGGTACGGCGCGGCGCTGCCGACGACATCCTTCGACACGATAATCTGGTCGTAGGTCTCGGCGTTCATGAAGTGATAGCCGTCATCATCCTCATAGAGGAAGTTGTGGTCGCGATCTTCGATCGTGGCGCGCTCGACCTGATCGGTGGTCTTGAAGCGTTCGGAAATTTTCACGCCGTCGCTGATCCGGCGCATTTCGATCTGGCTGACAGGGGTGCCCTTGCCGGGATGGATGTTCTCCGCGCTCAGGACAACGTATAGCTTGCCATCCATATCGATGACGTTGCCCTTTCGGACCGAACTAGCGATGACTTTCACGAATGTTTTCCTAATGGTTTGGACTGAGGCCGGGCACAACCGGAACGGCCACCCCGCTCACAGGGATGTTTCGGGCTGCAACATACTGATTTGAGCTATAAATGCCAGCTTTTTGCCGATCCGAAGGACCGATGTGACGATGATTCCCGGAAAAAACGTGTCTCCGTGGTGGGAGCGCGACCGCCATGCCGACCGGCGCCTGTTTCTTACGGCACGGGGCCAGATTACCCGCGCATTGCGGAACTGGTTCGACACGCAGGGGTTCACCGAGGTCGAAACCGGCGTCCTTCAAGTGTCCCCCGGCAACGAGGTGCATCTCCACGCCCCCGCGACCGTCGTGACGGCGCCGAACGGCACCCATCAGCGGCGCTATCTGCGGACCTCGCCGGAATTCGCCTGCAAAAAGCTGCTGGCCGCCGGCGAGCGAAAGATCGTCGAATTCGCAAAAGTGTTCCGCGACCGGGAACGCGGCAACCGGCACCTGCCGGAGTTCACCATGCTGGAATGGTATCGCGCCGAGGAGCCGTATGAGCGGATCATCGACGATTGCGTCGAGGTGATCCGCATCGCCGCTGCGACGACCGGGCAGGCGGTCTTTTCGTTCCGCGGCAGCCGCGCGGAGCCTACGGCGACGGTCGAGCGTCTGACGGTCGCCGAGGCCTTTGCCCGCTTCGCCGGCGTCGATCTTCTTGCCACGGTTGCCGATAACCATGGCGATCGCGATGCGCTCGCAGCGGCGGCGGAGGGGCGGGTGCGGGTGAGCACCGACGACACCTGGTCGGACCTCTTTGCAAAATTGCTGGTTGAATATGTCGAGCCGCATCTCGGTCAGGGGCAGCTTACCGTGCTCTATGACTATCCGTCCCCGGAGGCCGCGCTGGCGCGCACTTCGGCTCGCGATCCGCGCGTGGCGGAGCGATTTGAGGTATATGCCTGCGGAGTCGAACTGGCGAACGGCTTTGGCGAACTGACCGACGCCGTGGAGCAGCGGCAACGCTTTGCCGAGGCGATGGACGAGAAGGCGCGGCGCTACGGCGAGCGCTATCCGGTGGATGAGGAATTTTTGGCCGCGGTTGCTCAGATGCCCGATGCCTCCGGCGTGGCGCTCGGCTTCGACCGGCTGGTGATGCTGGCCAGCGGCGCGACGCGGATTGATCAGGTGGTGTGGACGCCGCCGTCCGAAAGCGAAGCATGACTGTCGAAGATGTCGAGATGAAATCCGGCGTGCGCCCCGCGACGCTGCGTCAGGCGGACGAGATCGTTGCGCGCGGGCTGGCGCCGCGAGCGCAGCTTGCCGACCTCGAGCGCGTAGCGGCGCGCTATGCCATCGCCGTCACGCCGGACATCGCCGCGACCATCGATCCGCTTGATCCGCTCGATCCGATCGCGCGGCAATACGTGCCAGACGCCGCCGAACTGCATAGCCTGCCGGAGGAAGATGCCGATCCGATCGGCGATCATGCGCACTCGCCGATCGAGGGCATCGTCCACCGCTACCCCGACCGGGTGCTCTTGAAGCCGGTCCATGTCTGTGCGGTGTACTGCCGTTTCTGTTTCCGCCGCGAGATGGTCGGCCCCGGAAAGTCGCCGACGCTGTCCGGCGAGGCTTATGCCGCGGCGATCGACTACATCCGCGCGCACCCTGAAATATGGGAAGTGATCTTGACCGGCGGCGATCCGTTGATGCTGTCGCCGCGCCGGCTGCGCGACATCCTGTCCGATCTGGCCGCAATCGGGCACGTCAAGATCGTCCGCATCCATACGCGCGTTCCGGTCGCCGATCCGGAGCGCATCGATGATGAACTGGTCGCGGCGATGCGCGCCGAGGGCCTGACGACGTGGCTTGCGGTCCACGCCAATCATCCGCGTGAATTGACCGCGCGAGCGCGTGCGGCTTGCGCCCGCATCATCGATGGCGGCGTACCGATGGTCAGCCAGTCGGTGCTGCTGCGCGGCGTCAATGACGATGAGGCCACGCTGGAAGCCTTGATGCGCGCCTTCGTCGAATGCCGGATCAAGCCATACTATCTGCACCAGGGCGATCTCGCGCCCGGTACGTCACATCTGCGCACCACGATTGCGGAGGGCCAGCAATTGATGGCGCATCTGCGCGGCCGTGTCTCCGGCCTGTGCCAGCCGGAATACGTTCTCGATATTCCCGGCGGTCACGGCAAGGCGCCGATCGGGCCGATGCATTGGACGCGCAGCGAGGAGCAGGATTCCTACCGCGTGACGGACTTTCGCGGGATCGCGCATGTGTATCCGCCGCGGCCCGAAAGCACCTGATTTCGAGCCGGACCGCGGCCCAGCCACAAGACGCGCGCAGATTGAACTGGCAAAGCCGCCCGCATGATGCAAAATTTGATCTCAGCGGAATTGGGTGGAATCGGGCTGCGAAACTCTGGAGAAAGCTATGCGCACAATTCTTCTCGCGGCAGCAGCGATCCTCGTGATGGGCACGAGCTTTGGCGTCGCGCAGACGCCGTCCTATCAGCCTCAGGCTCCTTCCACGGCTGTGCCCCCGCCGGGGCAGTCGGGCGCGCCGAGCCTCTCGGGAACGCAAGGGCGGCTCCCTCCGCATGCGCAGCCGCGGCGTAACGAAGCATCAGACCGAGCCACCTCCGGGGTGCGAAACCCCGAGGACATCAACATGGATCGCAAGATCAACAGCATCTGCCGCGGCTGCTAAGCCGCTTGGCGAAAATCGGCGCGCAGAAAGTCAGACCGCGTATTTCCGGGCCGACATGGCCAGACCGATCAGCGTCGCGCCGGTGAACAGCAGATCGATGCCGACGAGCAGGCCGATCGCCCACAGCGCGGATCCGGGCAGGCCGAGAATAATGAACGCCGCGATGATGAGGTTGCACACGCCGGATGCAACCATCCAGCCCCAGCGCTCGCTGAGGCTCTTGCGGTGCTCCAGCGCATACATGATCGTCGTGACGCCCTCGACCAGGAGGAAGGCTCCGACGATGATCGTAAGCGTCAGCGTGCCGGCGATCGGACGCAGCAAAAGCACCACGCCGGCAATCACTGCGACCACTGCTGAAATCAGCGACCACCAGAAGCCGGGCGCATTTCGCGCCCAGAACGCAAAGATGATTCCGGCGATTCCCATCACGATGAACAGCCAGGCGAGAAAAAGCGTCACCGCGATGCTCGCCAGCGGCGGCACCACCACGGCCGCAAGGCCAAGCAGCATGATGACAATGCCCTCCGCCAGATAGGCCTTCCAGTGGCGGGCAACTTCTGCAGTGATCTGTTCGCGCAGAACACCGCGGGCGTCGGGTGCCTGCGAGCCATTGTTCAGCATCGACATTGCCGTCTCCTGTCTGAAAGAATTCGCCAGGTTGGCAAGCGGCAGCTCGAAGAGGGGCGGCTACAACTGCCTGTCATCACCGGGCCACATCGCGCGTGGCTTTATGACGCGCGGAATGCGATTTGGTTCAGGCCGAAAAGAAATTTAGGGAACAATGCCGCCGTCAGGCAAGCCGGGCGCCATGCGGGCCCCGCGCGCCGAGAAACGCATGGTGCGGATGAGCGCATCGATTTTCTGGCGGTGAGAAAGGCTCTGTGAGCTTGGAAAAGTGGCGCTCCCTAGCGGAATCGAACCGCTCTCTCCACCGTGAAAGGGTGGCGTCCTAACCGATAGACGAAGGGAGCGAAAGCGAAACCCTGACGCGGAAAGATTGCCGATCGGGATCGTTTCGCCGGATTTTAGTTCAACTTCGAGCCGTAAGGGGCGGATGTTGCTCCAAAAATCCATCAACTGTGAATCAGCTCCGGGAGCCGAGTCGCTGTCGACGCGCGCACCTATAGAGTCGTTTTGCCGGGGGGGCAAGTCATGCGTGCGCATGTTTGTTGATGACTGCAGAATTTTTGCATGAATTTGGGTCCAGTGCGCGAAACCGCAGCCTTGAAACCCGCAGAGGTTAACGAAGCCCGGCCGGAAAACCGGGCTGAAAAAAGAAAGGCGGCGAAACCGCCACCCTTCCATGCAAACAGGTTCTAGCCCGCAATCCGCGGTGATCGCGTCGTCAGCGGAAGAACAGCCAGAGCAAAATGATCACCGGGATCGGCACGCCGAGCAGCCACAACAGAATTCCACGTCCCATATCGTCCTCCGATCGCTGTCGTTGTCGTAAGGGCAACGTTGCGGGAGACGGTCGGTTCCTGATGACGGCTGCCTGGCGCGGTTCGCGGTGGCCTGCGATCACCAGTGGCCGGTGTTCGGCATCGACAGCCATGGCTCCTGCGGCGGGCGCGCCGCGCCCTTCTGCAGCAGCTCGATGGAGTGCTTGTCGGGCGAGCGAATGAAGGCCATGTAGCCGTCCCGCGGCGGACGGTTGATGACGATGCCCATCTTCATCAAGCGTTCGCAGGTCGCATAGATATCGTCCACCTCATAGGCGAGATGGCCGAAGAAGCGATCCTCGCCATAGGTTTCGGTGTCCCAATTGTGGGTGAGCTCGACCACCGGCGCGCCGCGTCCTTCCGGCGAGTTCCTGACAAGCTCCATGTCGTCGGGCGCGCTCAGAAACAGCAGCGTGAAGCGGCCTTTTTCGTTATCGATCCGGCGCACCTCGATGAGCCCGAGGGCATCGCGATAGAAGGCGAGGGCCGCGTCGAGGTCGCTGACGCGCAGCATGGTGTGCAGAAAACGCATGAGATTCATCTCCAACCAAAAATTTGGGCAACTCTACCCGAGCCGCGAATGAACTGGCAAACCGCGGATAGAGGCGAGGGCGCGAGCGGGCAGAAAAAAGCCGCCAACACGAGGAAGGCGGCCGATAGCCAAGCGTGATGCGGTGTCCGGCCTCGTCCCTCAGGCGGACGGCGGCAGGTGCCGCGGCAAGGGCGGCAGCGGCGCGTCCACCTTCGGCGGTACGGTCGGCCCGAGACGGGAGATGTCGGCGCGGAGCTTTGCAGTCGTGCGCTTGAAATAATCGTCGCGCGACTGATTGAACTTTTGCTGGCGCTCGCGGAATGCAGCAACCCGCTCCGCGATCTCCTTCCGCATCGTCTCGATATTCTTGTCGCTCGTCACACCTGCCTCCTGTCGTCTGTACTCATAACGGGAGAGACGGCCGGTTACGACCGGTAGCTGTGCGGTATCAGGATAGAAGCACGGGTTGTGCACAAGGTTCCAGTGGTCAGTTCAATTTTTTCGGAACACGTTAAGCGTTTCGGCGTTGTGCTCTGCAACTTTGGAGTACTGCGATGCAAGAGGCGGCAGCCATCCAGGCGGCGGTGATCGATCGGGCGCTACGGGCCTATGTTTTGATGCGGGCCGTTTCCGAGGACGCGCTGACTGATGCGCGCGAGAAGCTGGAAAGCTATATCGGGCTGTTGTTCTCGACCGGTGAGCACGATCTCGATCGGCTGACGCTTTATGGTCTTGCCTATCTGCGCGAGCGCGACGCCGACATTGCAATGCGCAGCGATTATACGGGCCTGTGATCCAAGGCGCAGCGCAAGTGGCGTCATTGCATTGCCAGTCCCAGTCATTCACAATTGTAATACAGCGCAAGCGGGAGCGCGGCGCGAAGCGATTGGCGAGATGATTGGCGATGCCCCCAAAACTCACTCATGCCATTGAGCAACTCGGCGACATCATCGCAGAGTCGCACATGATCGTTCCGTTCACGGGCGCCGGCATTTCGACCGAAAGCGGCATACCCGATTTCAGATCGCCGAACGGCTTGTGGTCACGCTATCGGCCGATCGACTTTTCCGAATTCATCGCGAGCCCTGAAGCACGCGACGAGGCGTGGCGCCGCCGCTTTGCGATGGACGAAGTGTTTGCGCAGGCAAAGCCAGGACGCGGCCATCGCGCGCTCGCGGCCCTGCACAAGGCTGGCAAGATTCCCGCTGTGGTCACGCAAAACATCGACAACCTTCATCAGCAGTCCGGCTTTGCCGCAGATGCCGTTGTCGAGCTGCACGGCAACACGACTTATGCCCGCTGCATCGGCTGCAATGCCGACTACGCCATGGCGTGGGTGAGGGGGGAGTTCGATCGCAAGGGCCATGCGCCCGATTGCCCGGCATGCGATGCACCGGTGAAGACCGCGACGATCTCCTTCGGTCAGTCGATGCCGGAAGCCGCGATGCGCCGCGCGACCGAACTAGCGCAGCATTGCGACCTGCTGCTCGTGATCGGTTCATCGCTCGCGGTGTGGCCTGCCGCGAGCATTCCGCTGATCGCGAAAAACGCCGGCGCAAAACTCGTCATCATCAACAACGAGCCGACCGATCAGGATGACGATGCCGACCTCGTGATCAATCACGACATCGGCGAGACGCTCGGTCCCTTCGTCGGCAACTGAAGCGGCCGCGCCTGATATCGCGCAAGTTGTTCATAGCTCGCTTCACGCGGTTTTTTGCCTTTGCCCGCGGGCCAGCAGTGCTATCGTCAAGACACTTGATTCGTGCAGCACCCGAAGCGGTGCTTTGGTCACGCTAGACGCTGTGTCGCTGCTGGGGCGACGCGAGCATAAGCGTCGTTGAAACTTGGGACCCGGGGCAATGGGATCGGACAATTTCGAGTCCAAGCAATTTGGAAATCCTGTCCTCGATGACACTGGCCAATCCAGGTTGGGCGTATCCCGATCGAGCGCGCGGTCCGGTGGGGCTTTCGCAGGACTGACTGAGGCGATCAGCGACGCGAGCGCGGATCTCGTCGAGATCAGCGGCGTGATCAAGTGGTTCGACGCCTCCAAGGGTTACGGCTTCATCATTCCCGACAACGGCTGGCCGGATGTGCTGCTCCATGTCAGCGTCCTGCGCCGCGACGGCTACCAGACGGCCTATGAGGGCGCGCGCGTCGTTTGCGAGTGCGTCCGGCGCGCACGCGGCCATCAGGCCTTCCGTATCGTCTCGATGGACGAGACGACCGCCATTCATCCGGCGCAGATGCTGCCGCCGCGCACCCACGTAACCGTGACGCCGACGAGCGGCCTCGAGCGCGCTCAGGTGAAGTGGTTCAACCGTTTGCGCGGTTTCGGCTTCCTCACCTGCGGTGAAGGCACGCCGGATATTTTTGTCCACATGGAAACGCTGCGCCGCTATGGCATGACGGAGTTGCGGCCGGGGCAGTTTGTGCTGGTCCGTTTCGGGCCCGGCTCGAAGGGCATGATGGCCGCCGAAATCCGGCCGGAGACGGGCGGCAGCCCGGTGCTGTCCTCGCACTGACGCGGGATCTGATGCCGCGCGTGCGTATCGATCGCCGCGCGTGATGGCGGACGGCTTCATGCCGGCCTGCGACGCATTGGCATTTGATCGTCGACAAGCCTCCAATTGGCGAAGCAACTCGCGTCAGCCGAATTCCCAAGGGCACGCATCCGGCCTGCATGCGCCCTCGAATAGCCATTCGCATTGCTATCGTGCAGGACGCCGACATTGGGAGCCAGCCAGACTGGTCTCGACAGGCGGTTTCGGCTTAGTCTGCGCCGCTGGCCGGGATGCGCCGGCTGCTTCCGCACGCAAATCGAAGGCAGAATATGAGCTTCAATAATTTTGGTGCCCGGCGCCAGAACTGGTTTTTGGCCACGCTCGTCGCGGCGTTGCTGGCCGTTGCGGTGCTGCTGCCGGGAGCGGCTTCGGCCGCCAAGGTCGAGCCGCTGGAGATCGCCACCAAGTCCGGCGTCCAAGTGTTCGCTGTGGAGGTCGCCCGCACCGACGAGGAGCGGCGGACCGGTCTGATGTATCGAAAGGAACTCCCCGATGGCCGGGGAATGCTGTTCGACTTCTCGCCGCCGCAGGAAATCTCGATGTGGATGAAGAATACCTTCATCTCGCTCGACATGATCTTTATCGGCGCGGACGGCCGGGTGACGCGGGTAGCCCATGACACGGAACCGCAGTCGACCAAAATCATCTCGTCGCAAGGGCCGGCGCGGGCGGTACTGGAAGTGATCGCCGGCACCGCCAAGCGCCTCGGCATCGCGCCCGGCGACCGGGTCGGGCATCCGTTATTCGACCAGCGCTAGGCGTCACGGCGCTTGATGACGAAGGGCGAAGCGTGTATCGACTGGCGTCACGTCGCGGAATATTCCGTAGCGCACCGACAATGTCGGTTGCCTGAAAATCCAGCGACGAAAATCAAAGGGCACTTGGCCCGATTTGGCGGGGTATAGCGCAGCCTGGTAGCGCGGCAGTTTTGGGTACTGCAGGTCGTTGGTTCGAATCCAGCTGCCCCGACCACTTTTTAAAAAGCCCAGTATTCTTCTAGAACCCGGCTTAAACACTCCGGATCATATCCCAAAGCCGGGCCGCGATTTGCCTTGCGGCTTGCTACGCCGGGGCCGGACGTCTACCCGCCCGCCAGTTGCAGCTTGGGCCCCTTGCGGCCCTCGTTGTTGCGCAGGCGCGCTTCCTCGCGCGGGATGTAGTCGCGCGTGAACGGCACCACCGTCTGCCGCTTGGTGATCTGAATCTGAAAGTTCATCATGTTCTGCTTGCGGAAGGTCATCTCGGACGCCGCGAGATAAAAGTCCCACATGCGCACGAACCGCTCGTCATAGAGCCCCGCCGCCTCCACGCGCCGCGCCAGGAAACGCTGGCGCCATGCCTTCAAGGTCTCGGCGTAGTGCAGACGCAAAATCTCGACGTCGGAGACGAGGAGGCCCGCGCGCTCGATCGCGGGGAAGACTTCTGAGAGGGCCGGGATATAGCCTCCGGGGAAGATGTATTTTGCGATCCACGGATTGGTGATGCCGGGCCCTTCCGGCCGGCCGATCGAATGCAGCATCATCACGCCGTCGTCGGCCAAGAGCTCCGCGCAATGCCTGAAGAAGCGGTCGTAATAATCGACGCCGACATGCTCGAACATGCCGACCGAAATGATGCGGTCGAACGGCCCGGTGATGTCGCGATAGTCGCGCATCAGGAAGGTCGCATTCTGCGCAAGGTTCTTGTCGCGCGCACGGGCGTTGGCGATCTGAAGCTGTTCCTTCGACAGCGTGATGCCGGTGACGCGCGCGCCGGCGACCTCTGCAAGGTAAAGGCCAAGGCCGCCCCAGCCGCAACCGATGTCGAGCACGCTCTGATCGGGATTGACGAGAAGCTTTGCGACGAGATGGCGCTTCTTGGCGAGCTGCGCCTCTTCGAGCGTCGTTTCCGGCGTTTCAAAATAGGCGCAGCTATATTGCTTGTCGGGATCGAGGAAGAGATCGTAGAGGCCGCCGCTCAGATCGTAGTGATGCGCGACGTTTCGCACCGAGCGGTCGCGCGAATTGAACTGGTTCAGCGTGCGCACGATGTAACGCAGCCACCATTGGGGGCGCGCCCATTTCGGCCCCATCACCGATTGCCCGAGCAGCAGCGAGAGAAGGTCGGCGATGTCGCCGCGCTCCAGCACAAACTCGCCGTCCATGTATGCTTCGCCGAGCGCGAGCTCGGGATCGAGGAGGAGGCGCCGCTGCGCTGCTGCCGTGGTGATCCGCGCGACCACCGGCTCGCCGCTGCCGTCACCACATCTGATCGCGGTGCCTGATGCCGTGATCAGCGTGAAATCGCCGTGCCTGACGTAGCTCTGAAGAAATTTTTGCAGCACCCGATCCATCGCTTGCAGCTCCACGATTGATCGCACGCGGTCGGCTTTCTTGCTTGTGCCTTTAAAAGTATGAAGCCTTCTAGCGTGCCCTTGAACCCTTGTTCTTTTTCAAATTCTTTTCAAAGCTTATCGCGGCCGGGCGCTGCGCCTCGCACGACGGATCTTGATAACCATCGCGCATGCCACACGCTCGCCGGTTGCAAATAAAAGCAAGGGAACGCCGAGGGGTCAATCACCTCGCTGTGCCGGCGGCAGCAATCTATATTGCAGTGCAACGAAAGGGGCAGCGCCGTGAGCTTGCTCTTGAGGCTGGTTCTGTCAGCCCTCGGGCGGAATTGGCTTGGAAAGAAATCGCGAGCCGCGCAGCCCGTAGCGCCACGGATAGTCCGCCGCCTTGGTGATGCCGACCCGGATTCCGACCGCGATCTCGGGCGCCGAAAGGCGGGGCAGGAGGGTGACGGATGGATGGTCCACGGCGCGGCCGTTGTAGCTCTCGGTGACGCCGAGCGCCGCGCAGACATTTCCCGGCCCGGCGCACAGCCGCCGGTCGGGCACATCGCCGCGCCGCGCGCGCATGACGTCGAGCCCCGTCGTCGGCTCCAATGCGCGGAGGAGCACCGCCGATGCCGAGCCCTCGGCCTCGGAGACAAAGTTCATGCACCAGTGCAAACCGTAGGAGCGGTACACGTAGATGTGGCCCGGCGGACCGAACATCACCTTGTTGCGCTCGGTCTGCCCGCGGAAGGAGTGCGCGGCCGGATCGGTGTGATGATAGGCCTCGACCTCGACGATGATGCCGCCGACGCCGTCGATCAGCAGCGTCGCCCCGATCAGGTTGGGGGCGACCTCATGCACGCTGCGGTCGAAAAAGGCCCGGCCGAGCGCCGTCCCATGAGGCAGGGCGTGTTGCGCCACACCTGGCTGGCGCGGGAATGCCGGAAGCGGGTCTGAACGGGCGGGCGGGGACATCGGCAGCAAAATCACCGGGTCGGAACGGGAGGGTTTTGCAGTTATACTCCGCTCGCGGCGGATCACACAGCGGCTGCGGGTTGCGGCGGTTCGCCACTCGGCTTAGGTATGGCTTTCGCAGTTGCTGAAAAGGCTCTGACGCTCGGCGGCGCCGGTTCCGGCCCGCCGTCGTCATGCCCCGAAGGATTGATATGGTTACCCTGATCGATACTGTGTCCGAGAAGCAGATCCGCCCGCGCCATCCGGAAAAGGCGAACCGACCGGACGCGATTTCGCCGCCCAAGCCGGACTGGATCAGGGTGCGCGCCCCAAATACGCGCGGCTATTCGGAAACCCGCAACATCGTGAAGGAGAACAAGCTCGTCACGGTCTGCGAGGAGGCCGGCTGCCCGAACATCGGCGAGTGCTGGGACAAGAAGCACGCCACCTTCATGATCATGGGGGACACTTGCACCCGCGCCTGCGCCTTCTGCAACGTCAAGACCGGCATGCCCGAGGCGCTCGACGCCATGGAGCCGGAACATATCGCCGAGGCCACCGCAAAGCTCGGCCTTGCCCATATCGTCATCACCTCGGTCGACCGTGACGACCTGGCCGACGGCGGCGCCGAGCATTTCGCCAAGACCATTTTGGCGATCCGGGCCAAATGCCCGACCACGACCATCGAAATCCTGACCCCCGACTTCTTGCGCAAGCCCGGCGCGCTCGAGGTGGTCGTCGCGGCGAAGCCCGACGTCTTCAATCACAACCTTGAAACCGTGCCGTCGCGCTACCTCTCCGTGCGCCCCGGCGCGCGCTATTTTCACTCGGTGCGCCTGCTGCAGCGGGTCAAGGAGATCGATCCGTCGATCTTCACCAAGTCGGGCATCATGGTCGGGCTCGGCGAGGAGCGTCACGAAGTGCTGCAGGTGATGGACGACCTGCGCTCGGCGGACGTCGATTTCCTGACCATCGGCCAGTATCTCCAGCCAACACGCAAGCACCACGCCGTGATGCGCTACGTGACGCCGGACGAATTCAAGGGCTACGAGACGGTAGCCTATACCAAGGGATTCCTGATGGTGTCGGCCAGCCCGCTGACGCGCTCGTCGCACCATGCGGGCGACGATTTCGTTCGCCTGAAGGCCGCTCGCGCAGCACAGACACGCTGATCGTCGCAACGAACCAAAAGACTAAAATGCCTCAGTTTACCAACAGGCGGCGGGTTCGCCATTCCGCGCAGCGGATGTTCGATCTCGTCGCCGACGTCGAGCGCTACCCCGAATTCGTCCCGATGTGCCAGGCGCTCAAGGTGCGCAGCCGCACGCCACAGGAAGACGGCACCGAAGTGATCGTCGCCGACATGACGGTGTCGTTCAAGCTCGTCCGCGAAACCTTCACCAGCCGCGTGACGCTCGACCGGGCGAACCTGACCATTAAGGTCGAATACCTGCGCGGACCGTTCTCGCACCTCAACAACCGCTGGACCTTCGAGCCGAAGGGCGAGGATCTCTGCGAGGTCAACTTCTTCATCTCTTACGAGTTCAAGAGCCGGATGCTGGCGATGCTCATGGGCGCGATGTTCGACGCAGCGTTCCAGCGGTTCGCCTCGGCGTTCGAGCAGCGCGCGAACGTAATCTATCAGCAGCGGCCTGCGTCCGCTTGACCGGCGCCGGGCCGCGCGCGAGTTCCATCAGCATCTTCAGCGCCTCGATCACGGACCGCTGGCGCACTTGGCTGCGGCCGATGGCGCCGAACCGGAACTCCTGATGAACGATGCGGCCATCCCGCGCAGCCGCCGCAAAATGCACGAGGCCGACCGGCTTGCCCTGAACCGCGCCGCCGGGCCCGGCAATGCCGGTGATCGCAACGGAGAGGTCGGCATCGGCTTTCTCAAGCGCGCCCACCGCCATCTCGACGGCGGTTTCCTTGCTCACCGCGCCAAAATTCTCCAGCACCGAGGTCCTGACGCCGAGCATCGCGTGCTTGGCCTCGTTGGAATAGGTGACGAAGCCGCGATCGACGACATCCGACGAGCCGGGAATTTCGGTCAGCGTTGCAGCGACCAGACCGCCGGTGCAGGACTCGGCGGTCGTCACCATCAGCTTGCGCATGCGGCAGAGGTCGAGAAGCGAGCGGGCGAGGGCGAGTGGTTCGCTGCTCATTGCTGACTTCCTGAGCTCCCTGTTGCCTCAGTCAGACCACGGCAGCCGCACGGTCGCGGTCGCCATCGCTGCAATGCCTTCCTGCCGCCCGGTAAAGCCGAGACGCTCGCTGGTCGTGCCTTTGACGGCGATACGATGGATCGGCAGCCCCGTGATCTCTGCGATGCGCGCGCGCATGGCGTCGCGATGCGGCCCGATCTTGGGGGCTTCGCAGATCAGCGTCAAATCGAGGTGGGCGATGCGCCCGCCGCGCGCGGCGACGCGGTCCACCGCGTACTTCAGAAACTGATCGGATGCCGCGCCTTTCCACTTCGGGTCGGACGGCGGAAAGTGCGAGCCAATGTCGCCGTCGGCAAGCGCGCCGAGGATCGCATCGACCAGCGTATGGAGCCCGACATCGCCGTCGGAATGCGCAAGAAAGCCACGCGAATGCGGGATTCTGACGCCGCAGATCATCAGGTGGTCGCCGTCGCCGAAGGCGTGGACGTCATAGCCGATGCCGGTGCGGACATCGCCGAGCATGGCGCCGAGGCGCGCTTCCTCGCGGGCAAAATCTTCTGCGGTGGTGAGTTTCATATTCGCAGCATCGCCTTCAAAAGTTGCCACCGTCAATCCTGCCCATTCGGCAAGCGCGGCATCATCGGTGAAATCGTCGCGGCCCTCGCGGGCCGCGCGGCGATGCGCCTCGAGGATGACATCGAAGCGGAAGGCTTGCGGCGTCTGGGCAATGCGCAGGCTTGCCCGGTCCGGCGTCGCTTCGATCATGCCTTTCGCGTTGGTGATCTTGATCGTGTCGGCGACCGCAATCACCGGGATAGCCGCGCCGGTTGCCTGCGCGGCAGCGATGGCGCGGGAAATGACCTCGGGCGTCACGAAGGCGCGGGCGGCGTCGTGAATCAGGACGACGTCGGGCGGATCGGCGGCCAGCGCCTCAAGCCCGGCATGCACGGATGCCTGACGGGTCGCGCCGCCCGCCACGGCGGGGCGATGCGCCAGCCCGCTCATCGCGGCTGCAAAAATATCCGCGTCGTCCGGATTGATCACGGGCTGCACGGCCAAAATCCCGGGGTGGCTGCAAAACGGCGTCATTGCACGCGCGATCACGGTTTTGCCGGCGAGGGTCCGGTATTGCTTTGGTCCGCCGCCTCCGGCACGAAGGCCACGGCCGGCGGCAACGATGATGGCGGCGGCTCTGGGAGCGGCGATTGAGGCTTCTGTCATAGGAAATGGTACGTATGGATTGTCGGAACGAATGCTGCCAAAGCCCTTACCACGTTGGACACGAATTGCAGCAGCTTCCTTCGCCGGAAAAGTTTTGTGCACTGCACTTGCAGGCAACTTAAAACCTGACTAAAATTGAGGCACCAGGATTTCTGCTCATTCACTGAGCAATCGGCAACCATCGATGACATCTTTGAATCCCAGCAACGAGCAGTCGGCGCCCCCCTTGCGGATTGGCGATGTGCCGGTCGCCAACCGCGTCCTGCTCGCCCCAATGTCGGGCGTGACCGATGCGCCGTTCCGCAAGATGGCGGCGACGCTCGGGGCAGGGCTGGTGGTGTCCGAAATGACCGCTAGCGACGATCTGGCGCGCGGCCGCCCGATGTCGGTCCTGCGCTGTGAGGCCACCGGCGTCGGCCCGCATGTGGTGCAGCTTGCCGGTTGCGAAACCTATTGGATGGCTGAGGGCGCGCGCATCGCCGAGGCTGCCGGCGCCGATGTCATCGACATCAACATGGGCTGTCCGGCCCGGCACGTCACCGGCGGCCAGTCCGGCTCGGCGCTGATGCGTGATCTCGATCACGCGATGACCTTGGTCGAGGCGACCGTCGCCGCGGTCAAGGTTCCGGTCACGCTCAAGATGCGGCTAGGCTGGGACCACAACTCGCTCAATGCGCCGGAGCTGGCGCGCCGCGCCGTCGGCGCTGGCGTGCGGATGATCACCGTCCACGGCCGCACCCGGTGCCAGTTCTACAAGGGCGAAGCCGACTGGCGGGCCGTGCGCGCGGTCCGCGACGCCGTCAGCGTTCCGCTGGTCGTCAACGGCGACATCCAGACCTTTGATCAGGCCGTCACCGCGCTCGAACTGTCCGGCGCGGATGCCGTGATGATTGGACGCGGAGCCTACGGAAAGCCGTGGCTTCCCGGGCAGATCGGGCGGCGTCTTGAGACCGGGCTTGAAGAAAATGCGCCGACACTTCCGGTACAGTTCGGCTATGTCCGCGACCTCTACGAGGCGGTCGTCAATCATTACGGCGCAAGGATCGGCACCCGCCATGCCCGCAAGCATCTCGGCTGGGCGCTGGATACGGGAGCGGCGACCGCAAAGGTATCGGCCGAAATCCTCAAATTCTGGCGCGGCAGGATTTTGACCTCGGAAGATCCGGGCCATGTCCAGCGCGCGCTGACCGAAGCCTTCGATGACTTTGCCGGGAGGGCCATCGCGTGACCTCCCGCACGGCGCAGCCCATCTCCGCCGTCAGCACCAGCGAGGCGCTTCTCAACGCGCTGCCCAATCCGGTCATCCTGATTTCCCCAGACGGCCGGATCGTCGAAGCCAACAGCGCCGCCGAGGCGTTCTTCCAGATCTCCCTTCAGTTTCTGCGCCGCCATTCCTTCCGCGAACTGGTGCCGTTCGGCAGCCCGGTGCTGGCGCTGATCGAGCAGGTGCGCGCCAACGGCGCGCCGATCAACGAGTACATGGTCGATCTCGGCACGCCGAAGATCGGCGCCGACCGGCAGGTCGATCTGCACGTCGCGCCGCTCGCCGAGCGCCCGGGACATATCCTGGTCATGCTCCAGGAGCGCAGCATTGCCGACAAGATGGCACGCCAGCTCACCCACCGCGGCGCGGCCCGCTCGGTCACCGCGCTCGCTGCGATGCTCGCTCACGAGATCAAGAATCCGCTGTCCGGAATTCGCGGAGCTGCGCAACTGCTCGAACAGTCAGCGTCCCAGGAAGACCACGTCCTCACGCGGCTGATCTGCGACGAGACCGACCGGATCGTCACCCTCGTCGACCGCATGGAGGTGTTCGGCGACGAGCGCCCGGTCGAGCGCGGGCCGGTCAATATCCATTCGGTGCTCGGCCATGTGAAGCAGCTCGCAAAGTCCGGCTTCGCGCGCTCGATCAAGATCGTGGAGGAGTATGACCCCTCGCTCCCTCCCGTGCTCGCCAACCACGACCAGCTCATTCAGGTGTTTCTCAACCTCGTGAAGAACGCCGCCGAGGCGGTGTCCGAAATGGCGGGCGAGGGCGAGATCACGCTCACCACCGCCTTCCGGCCGGGGGTGCGGCTCTCGGTGCCGGGCAAGCCGGCGCGGGTATCGCTGCCGCTCGAATTCTGCGTGCGGGACAACGGCCCCGGCGTTCCGGCGGACCTGATCCCGAATCTGTTCGATCCGTTCATCACGACCAAGCTGACGGGCAGCGGCCTCGGCCTCGCGCTGGTCGCCAAGATCATCGGCGACCACGGCGGGATCATCGAATGCGAATCCCAGCCGAGGCGCACCATCTTTCGCGTGCTGATGCCGATGTACAGCGCCGATGCAGACCGCAAGGTCGAGGACGGCGTCAAGTCGCGCCCGCATCGCGCAATCAGATCACGGCCAGGATAAGGAGCAGATCATGCCCGCAGGCAGCATCCTTGTGGCAGACGACGATCCGGCAATCCGCACGGTGCTCAATCAGGCGCTCTCGCGAGCCGGATACGAGGTCCGCCTGACTGGCAACGCGGCGACCCTATGGCGCTGGGTCAGCCAGGGCGACGGCGATCTTATCATCACCGACGTCGTGATGCCGGACGAGAACGCCTTCGATCTGCTGCCGCGCATCAAAAAGCTCCGGCCGAACCTGCCGATCGTCGTGATGAGCGCGCAAAATACGTTCATGACCGCAATCCGCGCGTCCGAACGCGGGGCCTACGAATATCTGCCAAAACCCTTCGATCTGAAGGAGCTGATTGCGATCGTCGGCCGCGCGCTCGCCGCACCGAAAGAGCCGGTGGCAAGCGAGGCAAACGACTCCGAATTCGAGGCGCTGCCGCTGGTCGGCCGCTCCGCCGCGATGCAGGACATTTACCGCGTTCTCGCCCGACTGATGCAGACCGATCTCACGGTGATGATCTCCGGCGAGTCCGGCACCGGCAAGGAGCTCGTCGCCCGCGCCTTGCACGACTATGGCCGCAGGCATCATGGGCCGTTCGTCGCCGTCAACATGGCGGCAATCCCGCGCGACCTGATCGAGTCCGAGTTGTTCGGCCACGAGCGCGGCGCCTTCACCGGGGCCAACAGCCGCGCCGCCGGCCGCTTCGAGCAGGCCGAAGGCGGCACGCTCTTTCTCGATGAGATCGGCGACATGCCGATGGAGGCGCAGACCCGGCTTCTGCGCGTCCTGCAGCAGGGCGAATACACCACCGTCGGCGGGCGCATGCCGATCAAGACCGACGTGCGGATTGTCGCCGCCAGCAACAAGGACCTGCGCATCCTCATCCAGCAGGGCCTGTTTCGCGAAGACCTGTTCTTCCGCCTCAACGTCGTGCCGCTGCGGCTGCCGCCGCTGCGCGAGCGCCTGGAAGACATTCCTGATCTCGTCCGCCACTTTTTCGCCCAGGCTGAAGCTGCGGGTCTGCCCGCAAAGAAGCTCGACAGCGCGGCGATGGAGCGCCTGAAGCGGCACCGCTGGCCGGGCAACATCCGTGAGCTGGAGAACCTGACGCGCCGTCTCGCCGCACTCTATCCTCAGGAGATCATCACCGCGCCGGTCATCGACAGCGAGCTTGCGCCGCCGCCGGTGGTGACGGGCAGCAGTGCCAAGCAGCGCCCGGACAGTTTGTCGCAGGCGGTCGAACTCTATCTGGCGTCTTACTTCGCGGGCTTCCCCAATGCTTCGCCGCCGCCCGGCCTCTATCATCGCATCCTGCGCGAGGTCGAAGGCCCGCTGCTGACCGCGGCGCTGGCCTCAGCGCGCGGCAATCAGTTGCGGGCGGCCGATCTTCTTGGCCTCAATCGCAACACGCTGCGCAAGAAAATCCGGGACCTTGATATTCCGGTATTCCGGTCCGGCTCATAGGCCGCGATCAAAATGCAAGCAAAGGATTGGATGCGAGCATGCTCTCGTCCTCGCCGCGGAATTGTCGCAATCTGGCAACAATGTTGTATGATTGCATCAGTTATTCGGTCTGCCGATTCTGAAAACAACAATTCCTCTTGCCTGAATTTGGAATGACCAGCGAAGATTCGTCAGTCCCAACGCCCAATTCACTGTTTCCGCAACGGCGTGGCTGGTCGTTCCGCCGTTTGCTCGCGCCATTCGCCATCGCGCTGGCGCTGCTGTCGGCGTTCCTGACATTCGTGGTGCTGACCGGACTCACGCCGATCATTCCGAACCGGCAGGTTGTCGTTACCTTCCTGCTAATAAATTCCGCCACGGTGGCGCTGCTGGTCCTGATCATCGTCCGCGAGGTCTGGCAGGTCGTGCAGGCAAGGCGGCGAGGACGGGCGGCAGCAAGGCTGCACGTCCAGATCGTCGGGCTGTTTTCGGTTGTCGCCGTGCTGCCCGCAGTGCTGGTCTCGGTGGTCGCCAACGTCACCCTCGACCGCGGTCTCGACCGGCTGTTCTCCGGCCCGACACGGGCGGTGATCGAGAAATCGCTGATCGTCGCCAACGCCTATCTTCAGGAACATGCCCAGCTGATCCGCGGCGACATCATCGGCATGGCCGGCGACATCACCCGCGCGCGGCCGCTGTACGACCAGGATCGCGGCACGTTCCGCTCCTTGCTGACGGCCAGCGCGCGTTCGCGAAACCTGCCGGGAGCCATGCTGATCGACAAGGATCGCAACGTGCTGGAAACCGCGCAGACGGGCATCCGGCAGGATTTTACGACGCCGGCACCGGACTTCCTCAAGAATGTCGGCGAGGACGAGCCGCAGATCGCGGTGTTCCTCGAAGAGAACTACGTCGCGGCGGTGATCAGGCTGCGGGCGTTTCAGGATACGTTCCTTTACGTCGCGCGCCTGCTTGATCCACGCGTGGTCGCGCAAGTTCAGCAGACGCAGGCCGGCGTTGCCGAATACGGCGAAATGGAATCGCGGCGTCTCGGCATTCAGGTCGCCTTCGCGCTGATGTTCACCGTGATCGCGCTGTCGGTCCTGATGTCCGCGGTACTGCTTGGTCTGAATTTTGCCAACGGACTCGTCGCGCCGATCCGCCGCCTGATGGGCGCGGCCAACCTCGTCTCGACCGGCAATCTCAATGTCCAGGTGCCGGTGATCCGCTCGGAGGGCGACCTTGCGACCCTCGGCGAGACTTTCAACAAAATGACGCAGGAGCTGCGCACCCAGCGCGACGATCTAGTGAGCGCCAGCGACGTGATCGACAGCCGGCGGCGGTTCATCGAGGCGGTGCTGTCATCGGCGAGCGCGGGCATCATCGGCGTGAACAGCTCCGGCAAGGTCGAGATTTTGAACCGCTCGGCCGAAAAACTGATCGACAAGCCGGAGTCGGAAGCCCTCGGCAAGACGCTCCTTGAACTGCTGCCCGAGCTCAGCGAGATGATCTCCAAGCTGCGCGAGGGCACGCAGCGGCTGGTGCAGGGGCAGATCACGATCAATCGCAACGGCACCGAACGAATCCTGCAGGTGCGCATCAGCGCCGATCAGGCCGGACAGATTCGCGAAGGCGGCATCATCACGCTCGATGACATCACCGAGCTCGTCTCGGCGCAGCGCACATCCGCGTGGGCGGACGTGGCGCGGCGCATCGCCCATGAGATCAAGAACCCGCTGACGCCGATCCAGCTGTCGGCGGAACGGATCAGGCGCAAGTTCGGCAAGGTCATCACCGAGGATCGCCCGATCTTCGATCAATGCACCGACACCATCGTTCGTCAGGTCGATGACATCCGGCGCATGGTCGACGAGTTCTCGCGCTTTGCGCGGATGCCGAAGCCCGCCATCGAAGGCGAGGACGTCGCCGAATGCGTACGGCAGGTCGTCTTCCTGATGCGGGTCGGCCATCCGGAGGTCGATATCGAGACCGACATCCGCGAAGAACCGATGCCGGCGCAGTTCGACCGCCGCCTGATCTCGCAGGCACTGACCAACATCATCAAAAATGCGACCGAGGCCATCGAGGCAGTTCCCGCCGAGACGCTCGGCCGCGGCCGCATCGAGGTAAAGGCGATGCGCGAAGGCGACGATATCGTGATCGACGTGGTCGATAACGGCATCGGCCTGCCGGCCACCAGCCGCTCGCGCCTGCTGGAGCCTTACATGACCACCCGCGAGAAAGGCACCGGCCTTGGCCTCGCAATTGTCGGCCGCGTTCTTGAGGATCACGGTGGACGGATCGAACTGAACGACGCTGCAAACATCAATCCTGGCGCTCGCGGAGCGTGGGTCCGGCTGCGCTTCGCCGCGGCCGGCTACGATCCAACGAAGGCCGAAACATCGGCAAGCCAGGATCAATCCACCAATGCCGGGCAGAACAACGGCCAGCTTGAAGTGAGCATGCGACATGGCGAATGAGATTTTGATCGTCGATGACGAGGCGGATATCCGTGAGCTCGTCGCCGGCATTCTGGAAGACGAGGGCTTCAAGACCCGCACCGCGCGCGACGCCGATACGGCACTGGCCGAGATCAGCGCGCGGCGGCCCGATCTGATTTTCCTCGACATCTGGATGCAGGGCAGCCGGCTCGATGGATTGCAGCTTCTGGACGAGGTCAAGCAGCGCCACGCCAACGTGCCGGTGGTGATGATCTCCGGCCACGGCAATATCGAGACGGCGGTGGCCGCGATCAAACGCGGCGCCTACGATTTCATCGAAAAGCCGTTCAAGGCGGACCGGCTCATTCTGGTCGCCACCCGCGCGCTCGAAAACTCGCGCCTCAAGCGCGAGGTGCGCGAACTGAAGCAGCAGTCGACGCAGGCCTCCACGCTCATCGGCCGCTCGCCGTCGATGAACCAGTTGCGGCAGACGATCGAGCGCGCCGCAAAGACCAACAGCCGCATCCTGATCGTCGGCCCCTCCGGCGGCGGCAAGGAGCTCGCCGCCCGCACGCTGCACAACCTTTCGCCGCGCGCCGACGGTCCGTTCGTCGTCATCAACGCAGCGGCGATCACGCCGGAGCGGATGGAGATCGAACTGTTCGGCGTCGAGGCCAGCGACGGCGAACACCCGCGCAAGCCCGGCGCGCTCGAGGAAGCCCACGGCGGCACGCTGTTCATCGACGAAATCGCCGAGATGCCGCGCGAGACGCAGAACAAGATTTTGCGCGTGCTGGTGGACCAGACCTTTCAGCGCACCGGCGGCACCGCGCGCGTCAATGTCGACGTCCGCATAGTGTCATCGACCTCGCGCAACCTCGAGGTCGACATTGCCGAAGGGCGTTTCCGCGAGGATCTCTACCACCGCCTGTCCGTCGTTCCGATCCGCGTGCCGGCGCTGTCCGAGCGCCGCGAGGACATTCCCGAGCTGATCGAGTATTTTATGGAGCAGATCTCGCAGGCCACCGGCCTGCCGAAGCGCCGCATCGGTGATGATGCAATGGCCGTGCTGCAGTCGCACGTTTGGCCGGGGAACGTCCGCCAACTCCGCAACAACGTGGAGCGCGTGATGATTTTGGCAGGCGGCGATCCCGAGGCGATCGTCACCGCCGATATGCTGCCGCAGGATGTCGGCTCGATGGTGCCGACGATGCCGACCGGGCATAATGGCGAGCACATCATGGGGCTGCCGCTGCGCGAGGCCCGCGAAATGTTCGAGCGCGATTACCTGATCGCGCAGATCGGCCGTTTCTCCGGCAACATCTCGCGCACCGCCGAGTTCGTCGGCATGGAGCGCTCTGCCTTGCACCGCAAGCTCAAGGCGCTCGGGGTCGGCTGAAGGGTAGGTCAGTTCCAATGTCCCGCATTGCCTATGTGAACGGCCAATATGTCCCGCAACGCGATGCCGTGGTGAACATCGAAGATCGCGGCTATCAGTTCGCCGATGGCGTCTACGAGGTCTGCGAAGTCAGCCGCGGACGGATCGTCGATGCGCCAAAACATCTCGCGCGACTTCAGCGCTCGCTTGGGGAACTGCGTATCGCCGAGCCGACGCCGACACCGGTGCTCGCCATGATCATGCGCGAGGTCATCCGCCGCAATCGCGTGCGCGACGGCATCGTCTATCTCCAGATTACGCGCGGCGTCGCGAGGCGCGATCACGGCTTTCCGCTTCATCCGGTCAAGCCGAGCCTCGTCGTCACCGCAAAGACGCTGAGCGTCGAGCGCCGGCAGCAGACTGCCGCCCGCGGCATCCGCGTCGTCACCGTGCCCGACAACCGCTGGGGGCGGGTCGACATCAAGTCGACCAGCCTGTTGCCCAACGTGCTGGCCCGGCAGGCCGCCCGCGATCAGGGCGCGCAGGAGGCTTGGTTCGTCGATGCCGACGGCTTCGTCACCGAAGGCGCGTCGTCGAACGCGTGGATCGTCAAGGACGACGGCCGCATTGTGACCCGACCGGCGACCAACGAGATTTTGGCGGGCATTACCCGCTCTGTGGTGCTCGACGTGCTCGCAGCGCTTCAGATGAAACTGGAGGAACGGCCGTTCACGCCCGAGGAGGCTAGCACCGCGGCGGAAGCCTTCGTGACCGCCAGCAGCCAGATCGTCATGCCCGTCGTGGCGATCGACGGCCGCCCGGTCGGAACCGGCCAGCCGGGTCCGGTCGCCGCCAGACTGCGTGACGAGTTCCATCGCTTTTCTCAATTTTCATGAGGATTGGCCGCGTTTGGCAGGTTCCGCATCTGCGCTGGACTTGCTTAACCGGGTAGGGTGCTCTCTAATCGGGACACCGGATTCCCGAGGGGGATCTCATGGTCTCCGGTGCAGGAATGGCCCGTAAAGGTGCCATTCCTGGTCAAGAACAAAAAATCTTACAGCGGGATAACAACAAATGGCGACAGACCGCGCTCAAAACCTACAAGATACTTTTTTAAACCACGTTCGGAAAACCAAGACGCCCCTGACGATCTTCCTCGTCAACGGCGTGAAACTGCAGGGTATCGTCACCTGGTTCGACAACTTCTGTCTGTTGCTGCGTCGGGATGGCCATTCCCAGTTGGTCTACAAACACGCAATTTCGACGATTATGCCAGGCGCCCCGATCCAACTGTTCGAGGGCGGCGAGGATACTGCGTCTTGAGAAAGACCTGATTGAAACCCCGGTCATTTGACGGGGAAGGCGAGCGACCTCAAACGACAACCATTCCCTCGACGGGGCTGGTTATTGTCGTCGGGCCTTACCGCCGGCTTCGCCGCGGTGAGGCCGACCTCGCCACAGAGCCTCACGGGATCCGAAACCCGGAGGCGCGACTGGAGGAGATGACGGGCCTTGCGCTTGCCATCGACCTGACCGTTGCCGCCTCCGTGCTCGCGCCGCTCAACGAGGTGCGCCCCTCCACATATCTCGGCAAAGGCAAGGTCGAGGAGATCGGCGAACTGGTCGCCGAGCACAAGGCGGGCCTCGTGGTGATGGACTGTGCGCTTTCGCCGGTCCAGCAGCGCAACCTCGAGCGCGTCTGGCGGATCAAGGTGCTCGACCGCACCGGCCTCATTCTCGAAATCTTCGGGCGGCGCGCCAAGACCAGGGAAGGCACGCTTCAGGTTGAGCTTGCGCATCTCAACTACCAGCGCAGCCGCCTGGTGCGGTCATGGACCCACCTTGAGCGCCAGCGCGGCGGCTATGGCTTTTTGGGCGGCCCCGGCGAAACCCAGATGGAAGCCGACCGCCGGATGATCGACGAGCGGATCGCGCGCATCAAGCTCGATCTGGCGAAGGTGCAGGCCACGCGGCGGCTCCATCGCGCCGGCCGCGAGCGCGTGCCTTATCGGGTGGTTGCGCTGGTCGGCTACACCAATGCCGGCAAATCGACGCTGTTCAATCGCCTGACCGCGGCCGAGGTTCAGGCCGAGGACATGCTGTTCGCGACGCTCGATCCGACCCTGCGGGCGCTCACCTTGCCGCATGGCGCCAAGGCGATGCTGTCGGATACCGTCGGCTTCATCTCGGACCTGCCGACCATGCTGGTCGCCGCCTTCCGCGCCACGCTGGAAGAGGTGGTCGAAGCCGAAGTCATTTTGCATGTCCGCGACATCTCGCATGAAGACGCCGAGGCGCAGCGCGCCGACGTCGACTCGGTGCTCCGGCAGCTCGACATCGACGTTCACAAGAACGGGCGGATCATCGAGGTCTGGAACAAGGTCGACCGGCTCGACGCCGAGGCCCGCGAACGGCTGGGCTACTTGTCCGCCCGCCAACCGCGGCCGTGCTATCTCGTCTCTGCCGAAACCGGCGAGGGGCTCGACGTGCTGCTCGCTGCGATCGAGGATCAGCTCGCGGCCAATCGCACGACGCTGCAATTCTCCATCGATCCCGCCGACGGCGCGGGCATCAGCTGGCTGCACCGCAATTCCGAAGTGCTCAAGAAAGAGCTGCTGGAGGACGGCCACGTGCTGATGACGGTGCGGCTCGACGCCAGCAAGCGCGATCTGGCGATCCATCGCTTTACCGGGCAGAAGCCGACGCCGCCAGATTGATCGGGCTTTAATCTCTGCAAGTAAGAATACTTGTCGCGATGCGTTAGCGTGTCGCTTCAAGTTTTTTGGCTTCGTTCCAGAGCTCGTCCATCTCGGCGAGAGAAGCAGCGTTCAACGTTTTGCCGCGCGCCGCGAGTGCCGTTTCGATATAGGCGAAGCGGCGGGTGAACTTGTGATTGGTCCCGCGCAGCGCGCCTTCTGGATCGACATTGGCATGACGCGCAAGGTTGACCAGCGCGAACAACAGATCGCCCACCTCATCGCCAATCCGTGAGCGGTCGCCGCCGTCAAGCGCGGCCTCGATCTCATCGGCTTCCTCGCGGATTTTGGCCAGCACCGCGCGCGGATCGTTCCAGTCGAAGCCGACAGTCGCCGCCTTGTATTGCAGCTCGAGGGCGTGAGCGAGGGCAGGCTGGATGGACTTCACACTCGCCAGAAGCGAGACGGGGCCATCGACGGCTTCGCCCCGGTGCGCAGCGCGCTCGGCTTTTTCCTCAGCCTTGATGCGCCGCCACGATCCCTGGACCTCTTCGGGCGTCATCGTGCCGGCCTGCTCGCCGAAGACATGCGGATGGCGGCGGATCATCTTCTTGGTAACCGCCTGCACGACGTCGCCGAAGGTAAAAGCATTCTGTTCCTCCGCCATGCGAGCGTGAAACACCACCTGCAGGAGAAGGTCGCCAAGCTCATCGCAGAGGTCGTGCATATCGCCGCGCGTGATCGCATCGGCGACCTCATACGCTTCCTCGATCGTGTAGGGGGCGATGCTGGCAAAATCCTGCTCCAGATCCCACGGGCAGCCGGTTCCAGGCGTGCGCAGCGCCGCCATGATCTCGATCAGTCGCGCGATATCGCGGGAGGGATCCATCGTCCGATTTCTGGCAGTAGTCATCGTGCACCGGGCTTGTCAGAAGAAGGGATGGGCCCCTTATGCCCCAGGCGGGCGCCGCGGCCCAGCCGAAAATCGCGCAAGCGTTTGGTGGAGAGCGCGGGCAGTGCTATGGACGCGCCATGAGCGATTTTCTGAAGAACGAAACGGCCCTCGTCCTGTTCTCCGGCGGGCAGGACTCGACGACCTGCCTAGCCTGGGCGCTGGCGAAATTCGCGCGGGTGGAGACGCTCGGTTTTGACTATGGCCAGCGCCACGCCATCGAGCTCACCTGCCGCGACCGGCTGATCGAGGGGCTGCGCGCGATCAATCCCAAATGGGACGAGCGGCTGAGCGAGCACCACACGCTGGCGATCCCGACGCTCGGCGAGATTTCCGGCACGGCGCTGATCCACGATGTCGCGATTGCGATGAACGAGGATGGGCTGCCGAACACGTTCGTTCCGGGCCGCAACCTGATTTTCCTGACCTTCGCTGCGGCGCTGGCCTACCGGCGCGGCATCCGCCATATCGTCGGCGGGATGTGCGAGACGGACTATTCGGGCTATCCCGATTGTCGGGACACCACCATCAAGGCCCTGCAGGCCGCGCTCAATCTCGGCATGGCGCGCGAGGTGGTGCTGCACACCCCGCTGATGTGGCTCGACAAGGCCGAGACATGGGCGCTGGCGAACGATCTCGGCGGAGGCGATCTTGTCGACCTGATCCGCGACCAGTCGCACACCTGCTATCTCGGCGAGCGCGGCGAAAAGCACGATTGGGGATATGGCTGCGGCGAATGCCCGGCCTGCCAGTTGCGGGCGAAAGGCTGGGCCGACTATGCTCGCGGCAGGAAGGACCACGCCGCAACTCCCTGACGGAGCCGCGCCATGCTGACCCTGAAGCCGAACTGCGAGTGCTGCGACGCCGACTTGCCGCCGGAGAGCACGGCGGCCCGGATCTGCACGTTCGAGTGCACGTTCTGCGCCGACTGCGCGGAAGGCCCGCTCAACGGCATCTGCCCGAACTGCAAGGGCGAACTGGTGCGGCGGCCGATCCGGCCCGTCGCAATGCTGACAAAATATCCCGCCTCCTCAGAGCGCCACCTGCGCAAGGAGCCGTGTCCTTCCGCCGCGTGATCTCAGGCCTTGCGTGAGGCGAGGCGATAGAGTGCGCGTGCGCCGCTGTCGAGCAGGAAGCCGAGCGCGCCGATCAGCACCACGGTCGCCATGAGTTCGGGATAGGCAAGGCGGTCGCGCGTATCGAGGATGAAGTAGCCGAGCCCGGCCGACACCCCGAGCATTTCGCACGGCACCAGCACGATCCAGACGATGCCGATGGCAAGCCGCAGGCCTGTCAGCACATGGCCCAGCACGCCAGGCACGATGACGTGGAGCAATGTCTCCCAGCGTGTCGCCGCAAGGCTTTCCGAGAGCCGCAGCCAGGCCGGATCGAGCTGCTTCACGCCCTGCGCAGTGTTGAGCAAAATCGGCCAGACTGCGGCAAAAGTGAGAAGAAAATAGATCGGCTGATCGCCGACGCCGAACACCATCACGGCGATCGGCATCCACGACAGCGGCGAGATCATTCGCAGCAACTGGAAGGTCGGCGAGGTCGCGGCGTTGAGAAGGCTCGAGCTGCCGACCGCCAGCCCGAGCGGCACGCCGATCAGCAGCGCAAGGCCGAGGCCGACCAGCACGCGGCGCAGGCTGGTTGCGACATGGATGCCGAGATCGGGCTGCGTCAGGAGATGGGCGAGGGCGCCGGCGGTGTTCTGCGGCGAGAAGTTGCGCAGAAAACTGCCTGCGGGAGCGACGAACTCCGTGCCGATCCACCACAGGACGACCAGCAGCACAAGGCCGGAGGCGCCGAGCGCAATAGAGCGCAGCGACGGCAGCACCGCGCCGAAATGGAGAAGCGCCAGCGCGCCGCGATCTCTTAGCGAGGTGTCGCAGGCGCGCAGGCTGTCGGTGGGCCAGCTCGTGGTCACGCCTTGATCAACTCCGTGCGGGTGAAGGATTCCGGCACGCCGAACGCGGCCATGCCACCGGCCGCCGTGACGGCGGCCTTGACGTGGCGATCATCGACCAGCTCGCGCGCTGCGACCGCCGGATCGAGCGTATCGAGGAACGAGCGGTTGCCCTCCACCAGCGTGTCCTTGAGCCTGCGCACCAGTTCCTCGGTGTAGCTCGGATAAGGATAGGGCTGGAAATCGATCCGCCGTTCGCGCCAGTCGGGATGGATGATCGCGCCGTCCTTCAGATATGCGGCGTTGTCGGTGTCCGGCGGCGACAGCACCTTTTCCAGCACGGCCTTGCTGTGCGGCGTGTAACGGTTGGGATCGTCCTTGGAGAGCAGAGCCGCGGTCTCGCTGCGGTTCGCGCGCGTCCAGAGCTGCGCCTTCACCATCGCGTTGACCACCTTGCGCGACCATTCCGGGCGCTGCTCGAGGTCGCGCGCATGCATGAAGACGAGGCAGCAGGCGTGGTCGCGCCAGACGTCGCCGGTGAAGCGCAGCACCTTGCCGACGCCGAGCACTTCGGCAGCGGCGTTGAACGGCTCGGCAACGATGAAGCCTGCGATCTGCTTGGCGGCGAGCGCAGGCACCATGTCCGACGGCGCCATGACGATGAGATTGACCTCGTTCGGCGCGGTGCCGCCGCCCTTCTTCGAGACTGGGGTGAGGCCGTTCTCCCGGAGCAGGATTTGCAGCACGACGTTGTGGATCGAATACCAGAACGGGATGGCGACGGTCTGCCCGCCAAGCTCCTTCACGCTGTTGATGTGCGGCGCGACGCTGAGGCCGGAGCCGCCGGTATGGTTCCAGGCGACGACCTTCGCCGGCGCCTTGCTGCCGAAGCGCGCCCACACCGCCATCGGCGAAAGCAGGTGCACGACGTTGACCTGGCCTGAGATGAAGGCTTCGAGAAGCTGCGCCCAGCTTCGCAGCAGCACCGGCTTCTCCGCCTTGATGCCTTCGGCCTCGAAAAACCCCTTGCCGTGGGCGACGAGCAGAGGCGTTGCGTCGGTGATCGGCAGATAACCGATGCGCAGCGGTGCATCGGTTTCCTGCGCGCGCGCCTCATAGCTGCGCAGGAGCGGCAAAGCGCCGGCCGCGGTGAAGAGCGCCGACAACCGCAGCATTTCTCGCCGATTGAATTCGCTGGTGTTCATGACAGCCCCTTGGTGGCAGGACGACGCGAGGCCTTGCGCAGCGTCGTCAAAATTTCGACGCGGATCGCGCCGGTCTCGGCAATGAAATCCTCGCGCGGCTTCGGCAGGTCGATCCGCCATTCGCCGATCTGGCCGGCAGGCGAGCCGCCGAGCAGAATGATGCGGTCGGAGACGAGCAGGGCTTCGTCAATGTCGTGGGTGATGATCACCGTCGCTGCGCGAAAATCCTGCACGACCTTGAGGAGCAGGTGCTGCATCTCCGCGCGCGTCACTTCGTCGAGCGCGCCGAACGGCTCGTCGAGCAGAAGAATCTCTGGTTTGCGGGCGAGGCAGCGGGCGAGCGCGGCGCGCTGCGCCATGCCGCCCGAAAGCTGCGCCGGAAAATTCTTGCGAGCATGCGACAGGCCGACCTCATCGATGGCGCGGTCGATCCGCGCCTGTGCCTCACGCGCGGAGAGGCCCGGTTGCGACTTGAAGCCGAGGCCGAAGCCGACGTTCTTTTCCAGCGTCAGCCAGGGCAACAGGCTCGGGTCCTGAAACGCGATGGCGACCCGCGGATGAACGCCCTGCAACGCCGCGCCATTGACGAACACCTCGCCTCCGGTCGGCTGCTGCAAGCCGGCGAGCACACGAAGAAGGCTCGACTTGCCGACACCGCTCGGCCCGAGAATGCTGACCGTCTCGCCCGACTGCAGCGCGAAGTCGAAATCGTCGAGCACCGGCCGGCTTTCGCCGGGATAGTGCAGGGCGATGCTTTTTGCTGACAGGGCCGGCGCGGCGGAAGTTGTCATTGTGCGGCTACCAAGGTTTCCTGCGCGCGCAGCACGGTTTTGAGCTGCGAAATGCTCGGCGTAATCAGCGGAATGAAAGCCATCTCGCGTAGGCGCCGCTGGATGTCGCCGCCCGGCTGCGTCAGATAGGCCTTGCCGCCGGTGGCGCAGAGTTCGAGGTTCACGGCCTCCGTCGCAATCTCCGAGAGGCGGATACGGATGCGGAAGAGTTGGGCGGCCTGCGAGACGAAACGGCCATCGCGAAGCCCGGCCTCAAGCTGCGCCTGCACAGCGGAGAGATCGCGCAGCAATTCGTCGATCGTACCGGCGAACACTTCGCGGCCGTCGCCAAGTTTGGTCTGCGCCACGTGCAGAGACTTTCGCGCAAGGCCGATGGCCATCGCACATTGCATCGCAAGGAAGGCGGGGCGGACGACGGGGAGCCACTCACCCGCATTGGCATGGAGGATCCGGTCACGCCCGATCAGCGCGTGGTCGATCTTGATCGCGGCGGTGTTCGAGCCGCGCATCGCCATCAGATCGAGATCGGCGGAGCGCGCAACCCCTAAGTCTTCCGACGAGAGCACGCCGACGAAATCCGGCTCGCCGTCCGCGCCCTTGATTGCGGCCGCGACATCGAAGCCGCTCACCGGCAGGTTCGTCACCCATGGCAGCTTGCCGTCGATACGAAGGCGCCCGCCATCCGCATGGCTCGCGCGCACCTGCAATTCCTCGATGCCGGCGAGAAACTTCATCGCATTGGAAAGACCGGTCGCGCCCGCGCGGCGGCCGGAAAGAAGATCCGGTAGCAGCTGTTCACGAAGCGCGGCATTCGGGCTTTGCAAAAGATACTCGATGAAGGTGCGCTGCCCCCAGAAAACAAAACCGGCAGTGAGGGACTCTTCCGAAACTTCGGTAATGGCACGGACCGCGCCGATGATGTCGCCACCGGCGCCGCCCCATTGCCAGGGCACGCCGATAGCGAACAGACCTGCATCCGCAAGGCGCGGCAAAACATCTCCAGCGCCCGAGGCCGAATGATCGAGATCTAGTGCTGATCCTTCAAGCCACGTCGCGATATCATCGGCGACTGGCCGTGCTTGGGGCGCTGACATGGTCATTCCGCGGCGGCCTGTGTCACGCCCGTCCAGGCATATGGCTCGAGCTGCGGATTAAGCGCGGGCTGGCCGAGATTGTTGGCGAAGTTGCAGAGGGTCGCGAGGCTGACGCCGAGCACGACTTCGAGCGCAGAGGCATCATCGAAGCCGGCGGCCTTGAAGGCCGCAAGCTCGCTTGCGTCCACGTTGCCGCGGCTGCGAATGACGGCGCGAGTAAAGTCCGCCACCGCGTTCAGCTTTGCATCCGGACCCTTGGTTCCGACGCGAAGAGCATTCACCACGTCGTCGGTGAGGCCGGCCTTCTTGTAGGCGATGGCGGTGTGGCCCGCGACGCAGAAACCGCAGCCATGGGTCGCGGCGGCGGTGATCTGCACGGCTTCACGCTCGGCCAGGTTCAGACTCGCGCGGGCATTGATCCCGGAGACGGTCTGATAGGTTTCCAGCGCGACCGGCGCGTTGGCAAGAAGGCGGACGAGATTGGGCAAAAAGCCATTGTTTGCTTGCGCGGTCTCAAGCCCGGCCTTGGCGGCCTCTGGCGCGTCTTCAATCGAACGAAGGGGAATTCGTGACATAAAAAACTCCTGAACGGAATTGACGCGAGGATGCGACCCCGCCGAGAACCGTCGAATAATTCAAGAATTATAAGCGCTTATGCAGCGAGGCAATGGACGGGCGCCCGTCGCGCGAAAAGAAAAATATCCTTCGAAGGGCAGGATCGAACTCGAAAGATTTTCGCTGCGCTGCCGGAAATCGCAGCAGCTTTGTCATAGGAAGGCCGGAGGGTTTTGGCGAGAAAATCTAGTGGCGGACCGCGCAGGCCCTCAAGGCAAAAGAAAACCGGACCGCGGCGGCGAGCGCTGCGATCCGGTTCCATCTGGGCGCAGGTGGAGAGCCGCGCCGCAATCGTTTGACAGTTTAAAGGATCAAGAAGCCTCGGCGTCCTCCGCGATCGCATCGAGCCCGAGATAGGCGCGCTGGATCGCATCGTCGGCCTGAAACTCCGCCGCGGTGCCCTTGCCTATGATTTTGCCGTTCTCGAGCAGGTAGCAAATCTGCGCGATCTTGAGGGTGTGGTTGGTATTCTGCTCAACGAGCAGAATACCAAGTCCGGTCTCCGCGATCTTCGGTAGCGCCTTGAACAGCTCGGCGGTGAGAAGTGGCGAAAGGCCGAGCGATGGCTCATCGAGCAGCAGCATGGACGGGCGGGACATCAGCGCGCGGCCGATGGCGACCATCTGCTGCTCGCCGCCGCTCATGGTGCGCGCGATCTGGTTCATCCGCTCGCCGAGGCGAGGGAAGAGGGTAAGGATCAGGTCCAGCCGCTCCTCGACGTTTTCGCGGGCCCGGTTCGGAAACGCACCAAGCTTGAGATTGTCGCGCACCGTCAGGTCGCTGAACAGGAGGCGGCCCTCCGGCACCAAGGAAAGTCCCGCCTCGACGATCAGATGTGGCTTCGTGCCGGTGAGCGACTGGCCGTCCAGCGAGATGCTGCCGCCCGGCAGAAACTTGACCAAGCCAGCCATCGCCTTCAGCAGCGTCGTCTTGCCCGCGCCATTGGCGCCGAGCATCACCGCGATCTCGCCGGGCTTGACGCTGAGGCTGACATCATCGAGCGCCTGATGCTTGCCGTAACGAACGGAAAGGTTGGACACCTCAAGCATGACTGTCTCCCAGATAGGCGTCGATCACCGCCTGATCGGATAGAACCGATTTTGGCGTGCCTTCAGCAAGTTTTTGCCCGGCATTCATCACCACGCAGCGGTTGCACAGCGTGTTGATGGCCGACATCACGTGCTCGACCATCACAATCGTCGTGCCTTCGCGGCCGAGCTTGCGGATGAGGGCGATGCCGGTGCCAAGCTCGGTGGCGTTCAGGCCGGCGAGCCATTCGTCGAGCAGCAGGAGTTCCGGCTTCAGCGCAAGCGCGCGCGCAAGTTCGAGCCGCTTCTGGTCGATGTAGGTGAGCGCACTCGCCGGAAGATCGTCCATGCCAGTGAGGCCGACCATCGCAAGCGCCTCGCGGCCGAGGTTGACAGCCTTCTGCCCCCACACCGGATTGTCGGTGAAGGCGAGGCCGACCGCAGCATTCTCCAGCACCGTCATTTCCTGCACCAGCCGGACAAGCTGAAAGGTGCGGCCGATGCCGGCCCGCGCCACCCGGAAGGCAGGCTTGTTGGAAATGAGCGCACCCTTGAGGCGGATCTCGCCGCTGTCGGGGCGCAGGCCGCCGGAGATGAGATTCATCACCGTGGTCTTGCCGGAGCCGTTCGGGCCGATCAGGCCGAGCACGTCGCCGCGCTCAACGTTGAACGACACATCATTGACGGCAACCAGACCGCCAAAGGTCTTGCGGACCTTGTCGAGCTGCAGGAGCGTACCGTTCGCAGTCATGCGCGCTCTCCTGCGGGTTCGGCGATCACGGGCGCAGGCTTGCGGCGGCGAGCATATTTTTCCACCACGCCGACGATGCCGTTCGGAACGAGATAAACGATCATGATGAAGACAAGCCCGAGCAGGATCGAGAAGGCGTTGGGAAAGTTGGCTCCGAGATATTCGAACAGCAGCGTCAGCGGGACGACGCCGAGCAGGGGGCCATACAGGCGGTGCATGCCGCCAAGCAGCGCCATGATGACGACCTGGAACGACAGCGTCGCATTGAAGGCGATCGCGGGATCGATATAGGTCCAGCGCGGCGCCATGATCGCGCCGGTGAGCGACATGAACACCGAGCTGATGACGAACAGCCACAACTTGACCGCGGTGGTGTTGACGCCGAAGTGGCGCGCCACGACCTCGTCGCCGCCGATGACGCGCAGCGCAAAGCCGATCCGCGAGCGGCCGATGAGGAGACCGGCGAGAAGCAGCACCACGAGCAGCGCGAGGAGCTGCCAGTAGATCGCCCGCTGCGATACGTCGAGGAAAATATAGCGGCCGATCGATTGCGTGACGTTGACCTCGTACCAGGTCACGAGCTGCCGGATCATCTCGGTCAGGCCGAAGGTGAAGATGACGAAGTAAACGCCGGCAAGGCGCAGCGTCGCGAGGCCGACGACCAGCGCCAGCAGCGCGCCGATCACGGCGGAGACCACGAGCACCGCCCACCACGGCATGCTTTCGCCGAGCACTGCCACCGTATAGGCGCCGACGCCGAAGAAGGCGACGCTTGCCAGCGAGACATAGCGCGTGGGGCCGGAGAACATGCCCCAGGCGGTTGCCAGCACGCCAAAGCTGAGCAGCCCAATGGACAGCGACAGGCCATAGCTGCCGATCGCCAGCGGCCAGAAGGCCAGCAAGATGCCGCCGATGATCGTAGCGAAGAAAGGAATGCGCGAGTCGTTGACCATCACGCGGCCTTTCCAAAAATGCCCGTAGGCCGGATGATGAGAGCTAACAGGAACACAGCGTAAATCACCGCAATGGTCAGGCCCGGATCCCAGAACGTCGCGACCATGGATTCGACCAGCCCGAGAAAGAAACCTGCGAGGAACGCGCCGAACACGTTGCCGACGCCGGCCATGATGACGACGATCAGCGCCTTCATGGTGAAGGCCACGCCCATCTGCGCCGTGAAGGTCATGAAGGTGGAGGCGAGAACACCGCCGAGCGCAGCAATCGCGCCGCCGAGGGCGAAGCCGAGCGCCGCCGCCCATTTCACGTCGATGGCGACAAGACCGGCGCCAACCGGCTCGGAGGCAACCGCGCGCAATGCCGCGCCGGTGCGGGTTTTCAGAAGAAGCAGGTAAGCGCCGGCACCAAGCACCAGTGCCGCCAGCAACGCAACGAGGCGATTGGCCGAAGTCGTGGAGCCCAAGACGTTCACGGGGAAATCGAGATACGAGTAGCTCGTATAGTTCGCGCCGAACGTCACCAGCATGATGCCCTGGATGACGAAGAGCAGGCCGAAGGTGATCAAGATGCTGTCGACCTCAAGCGCGATCGGATTGCGCGCTCGCGCCACAAGCGGCGTCAGCATGATCGAATAGATCAGCCACGACAGCACGAACGCCGCTGGCGCCACCACGAGCAGCGACAGATAGGGGCTGATCCCCAGGCTGCCGAAAAGGACGTAGGTCGCAAAACTCCCGAGAATGAGAATTTCGCCATACGCCAGATTCATGATCCGCGAGACGCCGTATTGCAGCGTCATGCCCATCGCCACGAGCGAATACATCGCGCCGAGCGTCAAGCCGGATAGAAGTGCGTTCATCAACATGGTTTCGATCCTGTTGAACCCCGGCGGCACGCGCCGCCGGGGCCAGACATCAGTCAGGCGATCGTTTCAGACCTCAGTCCTTCTTGGCAGGCCACGCCGGCTTCGGGAACGTGATCTTGCCGGCACCCGGCAGGCTACTCGGGCCAAGGCCCTGCAGTTCGCCGTTCTGCCACTGGCCGATCTTCCACATGGTCGGCATGGTCTGGTCGGGCATCGAGACCTTGCCCATGATGGTGTCGAAGGAGCCGGACTTCATCTCGGCGGCGATCTTCTCGCGGTCGAGGCCGACGCGCTCGACGGCCTGCTCCAGCACCTGGAGGGAGGCATACATCGGCACGCTGGCGGAGCGATCCGGCTCGCGGCCGGTCGCCTTGCGGTGACGCTCCATGTAATCGGCGATCGCCTTGCTCTTGGCATCGATGCCGCCGAGGGTCACGACGCCTTCAACCGCATCGCCAAAGCGCTGCTTGTAGAGCGGGAAGAAGCCGCCGACGCTGACCATGAACAGGTCCGGGTTGTAGCTGAGAAGGCGGGCCTGCTCGGTGAGGCCGATGGTGTCCGGCGGATAGCTGAACGCGACGAAGACCTTCGCATTCATCGCCTTCACCTCATTGATGATTGGCGACAGATCCTGAGTGCCGACCGGGTAGGTCTTGTCGTAGATGATCTTGAAGCCCGCGGCGGGCAGGGCCTTGCGGGCCGCGCCGGACAGATCGACGCCGAAGCCGTCACCGACTGCCGCCATGGCGATCTTCTCGTCGATCTTGCCTTCCTTCTTCAGCTTGACGAGCTGATCGACCAGCGCATCGACATAGGAGGCGCTGGTGCCGGCAAGCCAGAAGCTGAGCGGCCAGCGCTTGGCAAGCTCAACCGAGCGATCGGTGATCGCGGTCGGGCCCATCTGGATGTACTTGTGCTTTGCAAACAGCGGGCCGACGGCGAGGTTGACGGCGGTGCCCCACGGCGACAGCAGAAGGTCGACCTTGTCCTGGGTGATGAGACGCTCGACGGCGCGCACCGCTTCTTCCGAGTTGGAGCGGTCGTCATATTCCACGACTTCAACCGGCAAACGCTTGCCGTTGACCATCATGCCGCCCTTTTCGTTCATCTCCTTGACCCAGAGCTCGTAGTTCGGCACCTGCGAGGTCATCGCGCCGCCCGAGTTCGGTCCGGTCTTGGAGATCGCATAGCCGATCTTGACCTTGCCTGGCGTCTCCTGCGCCAGCGCGCCGCCGGTTAGCGACATTGCGGCGAGCGCGGTGCCCGCCGCTGCGAGCAATTTCAATTTCCTGAAAGTCATTCGGTGTGTCCTCCTCAATGGTCTTAGTTTATCTTCCGGCATGTTCACTGATATGAGCCGTCGGACTCTCCAGGCTTTTGGCCCGAATTCGATGCTGCGCGCGCAGACCTCACATATCCATCAGACCAATCCTCATCCCCAGCTGTGAACGGGCGATATAGGGCCCGAACGCTAGATACTGGGCCGAGGGATGGCCGCGATACATTTGGACGTCGCTAAAATATTGCTGGAGCGGCTGGCCCTTGCGGGCGGCCGTGGTGCCGGCAGTCTGAAACAGGAGTTCGGTGGCATCGCAGGCGATCCGGCCGGCGGTTTGCAGCATGCCCCAGAGGCGCAGGTTGTCGTCGAGCGTCACTGGCTTTCCGCTGGCCTGCCACTCATGGCATTTTTCCATCAGCTGCTCGCACGCCTGCAGCAGCAGCGCCTCAGCGGAATCGGTAAGCATGATCGCGTAGCCAAAATTGCGCTGGAAATCGTAATGGTCGCGGCGCAGCACGAAGGGGGGAAAGATCGTCGTCTCGCTGTTTATGATCTTTTCGTATTCATCGATCGCGGCGCGCGCCGCGCCGATCACCGGCGCAACGAGGGACGCATGATAGGGCGCCATCAGGCGGCCAAGATACATCGGGTTGCCGTGCAGGCGGGTGCCGGGCGTGCCGTCCTTCATGCTGTCGGGCAGGGCGTAGAAGCTGGGAAAGTCGACGATGTGATGCGAGGGTACGAAGACGTCGTCGAGCCTTGCGCTGTTCGAGCCGCTGGCGCGCATGCCAAGGGTGCTGTCGCCGCCCCAGTCGTCGAGGATGGTGTAATTGCTGCGCGGTACGACGAAATTGACCGCGCGCGGCCGCCGGCCATCGCCATCGTCGATCAGCGTCGTCGCCACGAGGTGGGTCGAATAGGGGATGCCCGACGCATATCCCCAGGTGCCGTTGACGATATAGCCGCCGTCCGCCTTGCGCGCCGTCCCCGACGGCAGCGCGCGATGGGGGGCGACGAATTCGCCGTAGGGACCAAAAATTTCGCGCTGGGCGTCCTCGCCCCAATGCGAGGCGATGGCGAAGGCATGGGAGGCGGCGAGCGTCAGACACCAGCCCGCTGACGGATGCCCGCGCGAGACCTCGATCATCACCCGATAGAATGTTGGCAGATCGAACTCATAGCCGCCGAACATCCGCGGCTGGCAGATGCGGTAAAACCCCGCATCGCGGAAGGCTTCGTGCATTTCAGGGGAATAGGTGCCGCGTTGATTGCTCTCTTCCTGCTGCTCCCGCAACCGGGAGCGCAAGGCGCGCGCACGCCGAAGCAATTCGGCCGGCCTCAAATCTGGTTCAGGCACGCGCGGAAAATGCGTGCGTTCCGCCGCTGCAGCAGGTGTCGCCGGTGCCACCGTTCCCCCCGGAAGTTGCCGGCTGCTGTCATCGCATTGCAGTGCGGCGACGCTCCAGGCTCGTTCGATTTTCTCTCCTGCCTGTTCGCACACTTTGCGAAAGATAGGCACCTATCGAAAGATAGTGACAAGCCGCTGTTCAGCCGGCATTGTTGACAAAAGATAGGGTAGGAAACGAAGTTGAACGGCGCAGTTGGAAGTGCAGCCCCGGATTGGGGACGCTCTGCACGTCTGATACCGACCAAGATGATACCACCGTCGATCACGGCAAAATTGCTTGATCGCGACCTGATACGTCACGTGGATACCGTTCTTGCAAGGCCGCTGACCGTTGTCCGCGCGCCGGCAGGCTATGGCAAGACCACGATGCTCGCCCAGTGGTATCATCGTCTTCGGCAGCGCGCCGTCGCCACTGTCTGGCTGTCGCTCGACGAGTTCGATACCGATCCGGCCCTGTTGCTGGCCTACATCGCTGAGACACTTCGTCGCGAAAGAGTGCTCTCCGCCAATATCTGCCGCGACGAGCTCAACGCTGGCGCCGATCCCGACCGGGTACTGATCGCCGGCCTCATCGATGGCATCCTGCAACATCGCGCGCCGGTCGCGATGTTCTTTGATGATCTCCATCTGCTGCGCAATCCCGATGCGCGGTGCCTGGTCAATCGCCTGATCGTTCATTCGCCGCCGAACCTGCATCTCGTGCTCGCGAGCCGCGAGGCCGCCATCCAGTTCGTTGGGCGACAGCGGCTGCGCGGCAACGCGCTCGAGATTACTTCGCGAGACCTCAGCCTTTCGCGCGCCGAGATCGAAGAATATCTCGCGCAGAACGGTTTTGCCGATCTTGACGATCCGGCGCGCTCGCACCTTGAATCTTCGACCGAAGGCTGGATCGCCGGCATCAAATTCGCCGTCAGTGGCCTCGGTCCGAGCTACGACCGCAACCGCGCGATCCGTTCGCTGCACGGCAGCCGGCGCCAGATCGCCGAGTTCTTCGCCCATGACGTGCTCAACGGTTTGCCCGCAGATATTCAGGACTTTTTGCTCAAAAGCTCGATCCTCGCCGAGTTTTCGGCGGGGCTCGCTGAATCGGTGACGGGCAGGGCCGATGCGCAGGCCATCATCGCAAAGCTGGAGGCCGCCGGCCTTTTCATCTTCACCCTCGGCGAGGACGAAACCTGGTTTCGCTACCATCAGCTTTTCGCCGGCTATCTCCTTCACGAACTGGAAATGCGCTATCCGGGCATCCGCAAGACGCTGCATCTCAAGGCGAGCCGCTGGTACGCCGACGAAGGCTTGTCAGAGGAAGCCTTCATCCATGCCCTGAAGGGCGACGACGCTGTGCAGGCCGCCGAGATATTGGACGATTGCTGCTGCGACATTCTCTATGACGGCCGCCCCGGCCCGCTGCTTGGGATGATCGAACGCCTGCCCGAACACGTGCTCGCTCAGTTTCCGCGGCTGATGCTCACCAAGGCGTGGTCGGCAGTGGTGCACTGGCAGTTCGAGGAGGCAGCGCGCCTGCTCGACATGACCGAAGCGATTTTGGACAAGAAGCAGAGCGACGGCGTTTTGCCCGAACGCGACCTTGTCGAACTGCGCGCGCTCTTCTTACATCGCAAAATGATCTATCAGCGTTTCCGCGACGACATTTTTCAGGAGCAGTCGTACTGCGACAAACTCCTATCCGGGCCGTCGATCAATGACAGCACGATGCTCGGGACCATCTACGACACGCTGATCCACGTCGAGGCCGATCAGTTCAACTTTTCCCGCATCGATTATCTCGAGCGCACGACCCGCGACCTCCTCCAGCGCCGCGGCAACGTCTTCATGATGGTCTGGCACAAGGCGACGATCGGCCGCGCACGCCTGATGAGCGGCGAATCCGACGAAGCGATCGCAGCATACCGTGAAGGGGCGCGTTGCGCCGCCGCCATCGCACCGATGGAGAGCACGCTCGCGGCGGTGCCGTCGCTGTTGCTGGCCGAGGCGCTCTACCTGCGCAATGAGATTTTGGAAGCCAAGCAGCTCTGCGCGACCTATTTTTCGCTGGTGACGGCTTACGGCCTGCCGGAACAGCTCATATCGGCCTATACGGTGCAATCCCGCCTGCTGCGCAACGACGGAAAGCAGGAGGAGGCGCAGGCCGTGCTCGACGCCGGCATCAAGCAGGCGCTCGCCCAGCGCTTTCAGCGGCTCAAAATCTACCTGACCTATGAGAAGGTGCTTGGCCATCTTCAGCAAGGCAACCTGAACGCGGCGCGCGCGCTGTTTGCGCGGTTCGGCCTCGATGAGGACCGCTCCGAAATCGTTCCCAAGGGCAAGACGACAGTCGCGCGCGAGCGCCAGGCGCTGCTCTGGACGCGAATGGCGCTGGCCGAAGGGAAGGTGGCGGATGCCCGTTCAGTTGCCATGCACTGGCGCGACTTCGCCCACAAGGCCGGGGCAACCCTGTCCGAGATCCAGTGGGACATCCTGCTGGCGCTGATCCATCTTCGGGACGGCAACGTGCAGGCTGCGACTCGCAACCTGCGCCGCGCGGTGCTGACGGCGGGGCCGGGCAGGTATCTGAGGCTTTTCCTCGACGAAGGCGCGCCGATCATGAATCTGGTCGCCCAGCTTGACGGCGCGCTCGGCCCCGTGTCCGGTTCCGACGCGGTGTTTGCCCAAAATCTGCTCGCGGTCGCCGATCCGAGCCTGGCGCGCAAGAAGCTGCCGGACGTGCCGATGACAGTGCATGGCAGCCTTGGCGCCCGCGAACTGGAGATCATGCGGCTGATCGCGGACGGCCTGTCCAATCGCGAGATCGGCCAGCGGCTCGGCATGACCGAGGGCACGGTGAAGTGGCATCTGCAACAGACCTATGACAAGCTCGGCGTGCGCCGCCGCCAGCTCGCCGTCGACAAGGCCAGACGACTTGGCCTCGTCGGCCACCATTGATCGGGGCTGCCGCAAGCGCAAAGCACCTCCTGCATCCCCGCCTTTCCAGTCGGCGTGAAGTGGTGGGCGCCTACATGCATAAATTGCCTTTACCCCATCGCGCTATCCCGTCTTGATCTGGATCAACGCGCATCGGCACATCAGTTTATAACCCAATATGCCTCTCGATGGTTGGCGAACGTAGCTCTGGGCATCGCTTCCCGGCAAGGTATGGCATGGCTGATCATGGCGTTGAACACCTCCACGGTCCAGCAGAACGCGACCTCCGGCTTGACCTGATACGAGGCGTCGGACAGTGGATGGTCTTTCTTGATCACATCCCTTACTCCATCGTCGGCTGGTTCACCCTTCGCAACTATGGTTTCAGCGACGCCGCGGAGTTCTTCGTATTCGTATCAGGATACACCGCCGGCTACGTCTACGGCCCCGCGATTGCTCACGGACAGTTTCTCGGAGCGATCAAACGAATTTTGAAGCGAGCCTGGCAACTTTACGTCGCGCATATTTTTCTTTTCCTGTTTTTCATCGCCCAGATTTCTCGCACAGTGCGCCGCTTCGACAACCCCATGTATGGGGATGAATACAACGTCCTGCATTTTCTTGAGCACCCCGACGTAATGGTCGGGCAGGTCTTGGCCTTAAAGTTCAAGCCCGTCGACCTCGACGTTCTGCCCCTCTATATCGTGCTGGTCCTTGCGCTGCCGGTGATCCTGTGGGGGCTCGTGCACCGTCCCCGCTGGACCTTGCTCGCCTCGGCAGCCGTTTACATCCTGGCGCGGGTCTTCGACTGGAACCTGCCTTCGTTCCCGACAGGAAGCTGGTACTTCAATCCATTCACGTGGCAGCTCCTGTTCGTGTTCGGCACCTGGTGCGGCCTCGGCAAAATCTCTGAAATCGGAAGTCTTCTCCGGTCTCGCGCCGTCCTGATTTTCGCAATCGCGTGGATCGCGTTCTCGTTCCTGATCGTGATGAGCTGGCACATTTCGGCTCTCGGCGAGTTGGTCCCGGAATGGCTGGGCAAGGCCATGTATCCAATTGACAAAACCAATCTCGACTTGCTTCGTGTGACCCATTTCCTCGCGCTGGCGATCGTTTTCGTGCACTTTATCCCACGCGACTGGCCGATGCTTCATTCCACTACGCTGCGCCCGGTCATTCTGATCGGACAGAACTCGCTGCCGATCTTCTGCCTGGGTGTGTTCCTGTCATTCGCCGCGCACTGGATCCTCGTGCAGATCGCAGGCGGTGTGTTCGCCCAGATTCTGGTCAGCGCTGCCGGCATGACGGCGATGGTCGCCGTGGCATGGCTCTTGTCAAAGTTCAAAGCGCTTCCCGATCGTTTCGCATCGCCCGGCGTGCATAAAGCCAAGTGAACGCCGATTATTTCGACCTCAGCGAGGACAACTTGATGGTTCTTCCGCCGCCAATACTCACGATGATTTCAATGGTGCCCTAACCGCCCGTGTAGTTAAAATCCGTGCGCCGAATGCGCGTGGGTTAGTCCTCTGCGGCTACGCGCAAAAGTCCAAAAATTCTCCGTGGCGTGCCGGTCCACCGCGGCAACAACGCAAGAGGGAGGAACATATGGACAGCCTCAGTCGCAGGAACTTTCTGGGTACTGCTGCGGGCGCGGCAGGGATCCTCATAATCCCACCGTCGGCGCGCGCGCAGTCGGCCGATCCAATGCTGACGCCTGGCGTGCCAGGCGGAGTTGCGACTTACGCGAACATGGCGACCTTGCCAGGCAAGAAGCCGCTGATCCAGCTCTCAGACCGGCCGCCGAACTACGAATCTCCGCTCGAGTACTTTCGGACCACGATAACGCCCAACGAAGAATTTTTCGTGCGCTATCACCTTGCCGACATCCCGGATGTGAACGTCGCGGACTACAGGCTCAAGATCGACGGGGAGGGGGCCACCAATTCCGTTGAGCTGACGCTCGACGATCTGAAGAAGATGCCGCATGTCGACATCGTGGCGGTCAACCAGTGCTCGGGCAGTCGTCGGGGCCTGTCCACTCCGCATGTGCCCGGCGTGCAATGGGGTTTTGGTGCGATGGGGTGCGCCCGCTGGACGGGGCCGAAGCTGAAGGACATTTTGGAGAAAGTCGGCATCAAGAAGGAGTGCATCGAAATCGGCTTGAACGGCGCTGATGGGCCGGTGTTCGACAAGACGCCGGACTTCATCAAGAGCATCCCGCTCTGGCGCGCCATCCATGAGTCGACCATCATCGCCGTCGAAATGAACGGACAGCCACTTCCGCATTTCAACGGCTTCCCGGCGCGCCTGATCGTGCCGGGCTGGACCGGGACCTATTGGATGAAGCACCTCATCCATATCGAGGCGCTGACGAAGCCGCAGGGCGGCTTCTGGATGAAACCCGCCTATCGCATCCCGGTCGGCGAGTTCCCAGTTCGCGATCGCTTCATCACGCAAGAGGACGCGACCTCGACGCCGATTACCGAGATCGTGGTCAACTCGTTGATCACCAGCCATCGCGACGGCGCAAAAGTGCAGGCCGGCAAGGTGACGATCTCTGGCCTTGCATGGGACGGCGGCTATGGCATCCGCACGGTGCAGATATCGACCGATGGCGGCAGTACATGGTCAGCGGCGAAGCTCGGCAAGGATTTTGGCGACTATGCCTTCAGGCCGTGGAGCTTTGATCTGCATGCCAAGCGCGGCAAGAACTCCGTGATGGTCAGCGCCACCAACATGATCGGGCAGACGCAAACCTCAAAGCTGCTGTTCAACGGGGCCGGATACAACAACAACGTGATGCAAAGCATCACGTTGAACGCCTGACGAGGAGGGGGAGAGATGCAAAAATTTGCGATTGCATTCGTTGTCGCGCTCCTCGCCGGAACTGCCTCCGCAGAAGAGCAGGTCATAAAGCTCAAACAGGCGCCAGGCGTCGACAAGGTGGAGGGCAATTGCGGCGCCTGCCACAGCCTCGCATATATCCCGATGAACTCGGTTTATCTCGATGCCGCCGGCTGGGATGCCGAAGTCAGCAAGATGATCAAGGCCTTTGGTGCGCCGATCGACGACAGCGATGCCAAGGCGATCACCGACTATCTGAAGAAAAACTATGGCACCTGATCGGGATCACGCATGGTGGAGCAGATCGCGAACCGCCCGACAGGGCGGCAGATCGACCTGAAACGGTTTTTAGTAAGATCCGTCCCTGGTGCCGTTCAGATACGAAGCGGATCCTAAGAGCATCCGATGGGAGAGGGCGCTGCACCAGACGCCCCTGAGTTGAGCGTGTCGCCCGCAGCGCGCGCCTCCTCCTCTCAGCTTGTCCGGCGCCGACCTCTCCTTGGAAACGCACCATCGGCGCCAGCCTCTATCGCCGCGCCGAACCGGCTAAGGATGAGGCAGGAAGCTCCCGAACCTCCTTGCGAAAGCGTAAGGTGCCGGACAGGACGCCGTAATGCGCTCTGCCTATATTTCGTGGGCACTGGCATCCATTCCGGAGCGAGAGATGGCCTACCAAATATCGATCTGGCTGCTGCCAGTGCTGATTGCGGTCACTTTTCACGAGGCCGCGCACGGGTTCGTGGCCCATCTTCTCGGCGACGATACGGCGTGGCGCCTAGGCAGAGTCAGCTTCAACCCGTTGCGGCATATCGATCCGGTCGGAACGGTGCTGCTGCCGGCGATGCTTCTACTGCTGCGCTCGCCGTTTCTGTTCGGCTACGCAAAGCCGGTGCCGGTCAACTTTCGGGCGCTCCGCAACCCCAGGTTCGGGTCCGTTGCGGTTGCGGCTGCCGGTCCTGCCATGAACTTTCTGCTGGCGACGCTGGCCGCATTGGCGCTCAATTTTGTCCCATATGTCCCGGCAGTGGCCGCCCAGTGGGTCTTGCTCAACCTGGAAAATGCCATTCTCATCAATATCCTGCTGGCAGTCTTTAATCTTTTCCCGCTGCCGCCGCTGGATGGCGGCCGGATCGCGGTCGGTTTGTTGCCAAAAGCGCTTGCGATGCCGCTGTCCCGGCTCGAGCCGTACGGCATTCCCATTCTGCTGGGGATGCTCATTCTTCTGCCGCTGCTTGGCGCTCAACTTGGTCTGGATTTCAGCTTCGTTGCGCAGGCCCTGCGCGCGTCCAGCCAATTCCTGATCGAGAACCTGCTTCGATTGACCGGCAACGCTTGAGCGGCGGCCGCAGAGGCCATTGGAGCAGGCGGTGAGGGGCCACTGAAGCAGTTCTACGAGGTGATTATTTTCGAAGGGTTGCCTTCAACGGAGCCGCTCGGATGTATCCAAGGACGCCGCGAAACGAACGGTGAGGTCCGCCGCACGGGGGCGGCGGACTTTGGCTAGCCCGTGGGGAGGGCGGTGGTGCCGTTGTGGATACGAAATCAGGCGGGATGACCAATCGGGTAGGCTTCCATAGAAAACCGCGCCGAGGATTTACCTATCGTTCCGGAACGACGCCACTGATGGTCGGGCGCAGAAACCGGCACAATCCAGAAGACTCAAATAGGACACGAATGACTCAGATCGAAGCCTAAACTGTCATGCTCATCCGAATCCTGCATTTACCGCTTTCGTAAGCCATTGAAATATTCGAGCAAAAAAGATGCGCCTTAAACCGATTTTGGCACAAAGATCTGCTGATTCCTGCACTTCACCTCGATCGATCATTGAATTTCTGCATCAGCAGGCGCCAGCTAAACAGAATGCATAATTGACTAGAATGTTTTCGAAAGGTTGTGGCGCTCGGTGCAATTTTCAGCCCCGATACGCGGGCATCCTTGACCGGTATGGCGAGGCTTACCTCCCGCGCCATCGCCTCAGCAGCGGCCAGTTCACCGTCATTGGTGCGATCCAGGCATGTCTCACGGATGCGCTCAGCGATCTCCGTCAACCAAGCCGCCGGGGAAATCCCTATAGCATGGCCTGGCCTGGCCCGGACCGCGGCTTTCTAGCAGGTGGCCGTTGAAATCCTCGAGTGAAGGCGTTCTGCATGGGCTTGCCGGGCGCCGTGTATTGCTAGTCGACCTTCGCAGCCCCCGCTCAGACGAGGATATGGCATTCGAGGTGATATGTCGGCCGCTCATTCTCGCATATGTTGTGGCGATCGGATTTTCAAAATCGAGTCGCCTCATGCAGAACAGAGATCCACTGGCCTTCTTAAGTTATGTCCGAGATGACGACGCGCATGACCTTGGCCGCATTTCAGATCTGAGAACGCGCCTTGAAGGCGAAGTCCGAATACAGACCGGCCGTCCCTTTCCGATCTTCCAGGACCGCAATGACATCGTTTGGGGTGAGCGTTGGAGGGAGCGAATCAAGGAGGCAATCGACAGCATCTCATTCCTGATCCCAATCATTACGCCTAGCTACTTCCGTAGCCATATGTGCCGGGAAGAGTTTGAGGCGTTTCTCCTTCGAGAGCGCTCGCTTGGCCTTCCTCGTTTGATCCTGCCGGTTTACTACGTCTCAGCCGACGAAATTGACGACGCGGCGAAGCATCCGGACGATATGGCAGCGGTCCTGCGGGAGCGGAACTGGTCGGACTGGCGTGGACTGAGATTTCCCCCGCTCGACCGTCCGATCATCCGCGAACAGATCGCGACACTCGCGAAGACGATTAAGGAGACGATGATCGAGCTGCGCGCCGAGTTGGACGCTGCAACTCAAAGCAAGCGCCAGCCGATTCAAGCTGTGCCGTCACCACCACCCCCGGCTGAGGTTGCCGCTCCGCAGCCTGTCATTGTTGCGAATCCGCTTGCGATCCCCGTGGCGCGGGTCGAGAAAGCTTCGGCAAGCGCTGTCAAACGTGCGCAGAAACAGCCTTATTACGTGTACACGACGAAATTTGACGAGGTAATCAGCCCACGCCAATTGATGTCATCTGACGAAAATCTTCGGCTACATCAAACTCTCCTCAAAACCATTCGTACACAATCCCTGCAATTTAAAGATGTGATTGAGAATGGGACTGCCCAGATTGCCGAAGTCGCAAACGAGCAAGACATTTCGATTTCTATCCTGATTGACAATTCAGGAAGCATGCGCGGAAAGAAGATTGGAGACACTGCCGCATGGACATCGATCGCGTCCTCGATCATGTCGAGCGCTGGTGTCAGCAACGAGATCTTGGGGTTCACCACCAAGGCTTGGAAGGGTGGTCAGTCGAGGGAAATATGGCTCTCTGACAAGAAGCCCACACTTCCTGGTCGTCTGAACGACCTCCGCCATATTGTCTACAAGAGCTTCGACGAGACCTTTCAGGAAGCAGACATCAATTTCTCGGTCATGATCAGGGAGGGTATCCTGAAAGAAAACATCGATGGCGAAGCCCTCTTATGGGCCTATTCCCGTTTGCAGCGCCGTCATGCCGAACGCAAAATTCTTGTTGTTTTGAGCGACGGCTCTCCCGTCGACGATTCAACCCTATCGGTGAACCCTGGTGCCTTCCTGGCCGACCACCTCAAATCAAGCGCTGTTTGGATAAGGTCCCTGGGTGAAGTTGAGCTTTATGGTGTGGGAATCGGAGACAACGTCGACATCTATTACGGACAGAGCAGCCCTACACTCGATGACGAACAGATAGGTCCAGACCTCCTGAGCCTCCTGTCTCTCATTCTGCGGCGTGATACTCTGGCAGTTCGGGCGTTCCAGAGGTCAGTTGTACGGCCCATCAAGCCGCCAAAATCGCATCCATCTCGTCCTGCGAAACGACGTCGCCGCACGGAGGCATCACCCGATGCTTAGGCGGAGTTGGAGCTACTCGCAAGATCGGCACGGACAGGTCCTGACGCTTTTCGCGGCATCTGCTTTGTCGCGATCCGCGGAAGAAGTAGTCATCTGCCTCGAGTTTTACCTTAGGATGTTCCGTCGCCTCGGCCTCAACGTCCGCTATCGGCTGCCCGATCGTTGAGAGCCGGCATTTCGCTTCCGGCCCCTAACATGCCTAAGCAGGCCGAGCTATTGATAAGATGACCACCGCATACGCGTCGATGCCTTGCGATTGCCAACCGAGTTATGCCGGTGACCGAGATGTTGGAAGTGGGAACTATTGACACGCCAAATCTAGGCGCCCGGCTTTCCCCTGCCGATCGTCCAATCACGCTTGCTCCGCACGTCGTAGAATTGCTCTAGGCCTGGATAGGGACGTGCAAGTGCGGATTCATCAGCTGAGTATCTCGTCACAAATTCGGACCAGCTAAAGTTGATGTCTGGTCCCCGCTGAACAATCAAATGTCCTTCGGCGAGCCGATAATTGTGCGCGATATGCCGGCGAATTTGGTCACAGATGAGGTTCGCTGCACGTGTCAGCTCAAGCATCAGATCGCTGACGATATCGACATGGAAGTCATACTGGCTCGACAGCCGTTCGTAACGCGGTGGATCCCATTCCTCGATTTGGTAAAACTTTGCCGTGAAATGCATAGGGCTGCTTGGATGGCGTTCGAGATGGCTTCGAAGGGTTTCGTGGAAATCCTGCAACACCCGGCTGAAATTGCTGAACGCTCGCTCGAGTTCAGGATAGCGACCCGGCCAAACTCGACTAAGCAGCCAAGACCGCAACTTTTCGAGATCGTCATCGATCTCGACCCGAATGTGAGGTTGCCCGGAGCCGAGGACGAAGCTGCTCCAACCTTTCCAATCGTCGAGATGGGCGCGCTGCGCCCATTCGTCGATATAATCGCCGTAGATTGTGTCGTCGCGCAGCTTCAAGCGATCAAGCCCAAGTGACTGCTCGACCCATGCCTCATGCGAAGCCTTGAGCTCTTTCAGCTTTCCGATGTGGTCTGCCACCTCTGAAGTGGTCCTCCCTGAAGTCGGCTATTGAGCCGTAGAGAGGCCGTTGGAATGCCCCAGAATGTTAATCGGCACGGGGGGCGGATTACTGCAGGTAACGGCACTAACGTGGTAAATGTAATCAAAAAAATCCGGTTCGGGATGGGGTCACGATCGGCGCCGATCGTGACCCCATCCCGGCGCAAATTTCGTCTCTCATCACAAGGAGTTGCCGCTGCAAGTTAACGAAGCTTTATTCAACACTTGCCTACTACACAGCGCTGCACGATGCCGGTTTCTGGTACGGTGGGCGGCTGCCGAAGTGGTTACAGATTCCGGTTGGGGCGGCATCACCGCGAACCGGCACGCACGCGTAGCGCGCCCAACGAGCGGAAAGGCTGGATGGAGTGAATTCAGTATCTACGGTCAAGAAGCCGACCTTCTTTGGCAGGCAGGCACGTAGCACTCGAAGCCCAACGGCGCCCCCTCTGCACAGGGGGCGATCAGTTCTCCAAGGATAGCGGAATCGTTGCCCGTATCAGCAAGGCAACCAGATCGACCTGGCGGTTCGTCTGGGTTTTTTGGAACAGGTTCTGCAAGTGGAACGTGATGGTCGTCTGCTTGACGCCGAACTCCTCCCCAATCTCTTCGAGCCGTTTTCCGGCGACCAGAGCCGCGGCCAGTCTGGCTTCCGCCGAGGTGCAGCCGAACAGGGACGCCAACACCTCGGCCGAGATCTCGGCTTGCTTGTCAGGATCGACCACCAGTGCCATGGCATGACGGGCGTTGCTGCCCGGCAGGCTGAGCGAAGAGAGTTGCAGAACGAGAGGGTGTCCCTCTTCTCTCTCTACAGCGAAAGTCTGGCTAGTTCCGATATCCCGCATGACCGTCGCGAGCGCCGTTCTCATGGATCGCGAGGGACTTGCGAAGCGGGCAAGCAGGCCGCCGGAGGTCAGGGAAAGGCCGTCCGCTTTTTCGATCAACTGCCGCCCCGCCTCGTTGGTCATGCGGACTTCGCCCGTCTCCTCGAGCAGGAAGATGCCGATCGACAGCCGGTCCAGCGCGGCCGCCAGGGCCGCCAACGTGATCTCGCCGTCTCGCACGGCCTGTTCGATCATGCGTTGCTGTTCAAGCTGAAGATCGGCAAGGATTGACTGACGAACCCGATCGACAAGTCGCAGCCGCGATTTGATGGTCGCCAGCAGATCGTCGTAATCGACTGGCTTGACCAGATAGTCGTCGGCTCCGGCATTCTTGCCGTTCAGCATCTCGGCCCTGTCGGCCAGCGCCGTCAGAAAAATGAAGGGCACCTCAGCGAGCTCAGGCCTGTCGGCCCTGAGCTTCGCCATCAACTCGTACCCACCGAGCTCGGGCATGGTGATATCACACAGTATCGCGTCTGGACGTGCCGCGGTCAGCTTGAGAAGGGCCTCCTGTCCGTTGCTCGCCTCGACAACGTGGTAGCCGGCCGAAACGAGTTCCTCCACGATGTCGGAGCGGAGATCAGCTTCGTCCTCGACGCAGAGAATCGTTCTCTGCCGGTGGAAATCCTGATCCACTACCGCCAAACGATCCGCCTTCATGCTGCCAACGCTTCCTCTTTCGGAATTCTGAGAACAAAAGTCGAGCCGCCGCCATTCCGCGGAAGGGCATCCACATCGCCGCCGTGCATTCGGGCGATGGTGCGCGCTACATGTAAACCAATGCCGGTTCCTTCGACGCCGATCGCGGCTTTGGCACGAAAGAACCGTTCAAACAATTTGTCGCGCTCACCTTTGGAGAAGCCGATGCCGCGGTCGCTGACCTTGATGTGAAGCCATCGGTCGTCCACTGCGACCATGACATCGATCGGATCGGGCGGAGACGAATACTTGACCGCATTGGAAAGAAGATTGGCGACCACCTGGTCGATCAGAAGCGGGTCGCATGACACCGAGCCCGGCAGTTGATCGAGCTCCATGGTGAACCGCCGGTTGGGCGTTGTTTCCTTCTGGCGTTCGCAGGCTTCGACGATGAGCTTTCCGAGATCGCAGCGGCGAGGGGCAAAGTCGATTTCCCCAGCGTCGAGCTTGGTGGCGTTGAGCGTGCTGGAAACCAGCCGGGTCAGACGCAGGGTCGCCGTCCTGATCTTTCCGGCTCGCTCGCGGATCTCCTCCTCGCTCATTTCCTTGCCACGGCGGATCATGCGCTGGGCACTAGAATCGACAATGGAGAGCGGGGTCCTGAACTGGTGTGAAACCATCGAGACGAAGCCCTTGTAGAGTTCGCGCAGCCTCGTCTCCCTTTCCAGCGATTCCTCGAGATCCCTCGTTCGTTCCTTGACGGTCGCCTCCAATTGATCGCGGTGTTCGACCAGCTGCATCCGGGCAAGATGTGCCTCGGTGACATCGCGAATGAAGAGAATGCCGCCGACGATCGCCCTTCCTGACCGGACCGGATGAGTGAATTTCTCTACATAGCGGTCGCTGCCCGGGAGCGGATGGGCGGGCATATGAAGGCTATGTCCCATCAGCGTGTCGCACATCATGTTCAGGATGACATGATCCTCTGGCAGTCGATAGGCATCCTTGACCAACTGGCCAACGACATCAGAACTACAGGAAGCTGGAAACATCTCGCCCATCACCGAGTTCCAGTGCGTGCACCGGCCGTCCACATTGAAGGCGATCACCCCGTCGCCACTTGATTGCAGAAGCAGATTCGAGAAATCCCGGTCCCGCCGTAAAGCGTCTTTGGCGCGGGCGGTGCTGCGCAGGCTGGCCAGCAAACGTCCAACGATGACAATGCCGCAGCCGAGGATAAGGAAGATCGCGACGATGGCCTCCCACAACACGGACGAATATCGATTTCGCTGCCTGGCGACATTGTCTCGTTCTGCGATTAACACTCGCGTGGCCGCGGCCTTGAGCTTGCTCGCATCAGCCCGCAAGACCTCCAATCGCGCCTGCGGTATCGCGCTCCTGTGCAAGAGAGCAGCTTGGAGGGCATTATCGAACGCCATGAGATTGGAGCGCGCTGTCTCAATAACGGTGGCCTCATTTGCATCCGCCACCGCTGGCCCCAGAGTGCCCTGGGAAACAACGTTCATACGGCTGATCGCCAAATCCATCTGGAGATGGAGTTGCTCGGCATCTTCGGTCAGTCTTTCACTGCTGTTCCAGTCATACGCTTTGAGGATCAGGCGCTGTTCTTCATCGTGAGCCTGATAGAGCGCGTAGAGTAGACTTTCACCGAAGCCGGTGGCGAGTTCAGCCTCTGTTTGAACGAGCCGGTGCAGGGCGAATGTCAGCAGGAGGGCGGATGCGACCACAGCCCCAATCGTCATGCCCGATATCGTCCGCTTCTTCGCCGTGGAACTCATTGAACCTCGATTCTGGTGAGCTGCCAGACCCACCGGGCATCATGGTGTTCATCCTGAATTCTTGAATTGGTGTCGCGCGGGTAGACGATCCAGATCGGACCTTTGTCCCGGCGGGTCGAAGGTCTGCCGTCCATGCGCATGGCAAGCAACGCGCCAAACTCGAGCGCCTCGGAGACAGGCGTGAGGATCTCGTATTCGTTCAGCGCTATCGCCCGAAGCGTTTGCGCGTCATCTACGCCGACGAAATCGAGAAGGTCTGCGAGGAGGACGCCATCGAAGATCTTCTTCCCATCTGTCCGGGGTGTCGACGTCTCAATGCGGCGTTGAGGCAGGGCGGCAAGCATAGCCTCGTCGAAGACTGCTTCATCGGGGTAATTGGCCCTGTCAAGCTTGCCCGTGATCGTAAGGAGTATCGGACCGGTTGGCGTGGCGAGCTGGCTCGCGGACACCGCTGTAGCAGCAAGAAATATAACCAGTCCAACGGCCGGCCCCCGAGCCGCTTGGTAGAGGCTGTCTTGCGAAAGAAAACGCCGGGATCGTCTCATAGATTTCTGATCTTCTCGAATTTCAATTCTCGGAGGCTACCACCCTTACATTTCTAAACTGAGAAAAATCTGCCGCCCCCCTATGAACGGAGGGGGCGGGCCTCTGATTATTCGGCCTACATGCGATCCGGCAATTCAATCTCACAGACAAAATGTCCGCTGTGGAGAGAGGCGCGAACCATTTTTGTCCACGATTTGGGAAAGAACATGAAACTCATTGTATTAATGAGCGTGATTGCGCTCGCCCTTGCCGGTAACTCGGCGACTGCGGCCCCAGCTGGGGGAAAGTCAACCGTGCGGGCCGGTCAGCAAAAGTCAGCCGCTAAGAAGAGGGAGGCCTGCGAGGAAGCGATGCGGGCGGAGACCAACGCCGCGATGCTCGGCAGCGCTCTCGGCATGGTGGGCAGCCTCGGAGGTTTGGCGGGGCGCGGCGGCGCTTTGGCCGGGCAGATCGCCTCGACCGCCGGCGACATGGTTGCCAGGGAGCAGTCCGCCAGCGCACGCGCAGGAGTCACGCAGAAATGCTACTGATCGGCACAAGCAGAGCGCAGAAGTGGCTTTCCTCCATCCTGGCCTCTGCGCTCGTTTTTGGTGGTGCAATTGTGCCGGCCGCGGCGCTGGGCGCCCTCGAGGTGGAAAAAGTTGTCACCATTCTGGAACGGCTGTCTACGGAGACTGGGAGGACGGTCTTCTACGACGAGAGTGCCGCTCAGGAATGGTTCGAAATTGACGGCGAGTCCTCACAGCTCATTCCTGCCGCCGGTTTTTCCAATACGTTGTGGAAGGAAGCCTTCGACCGGACCATGATGGGCTTCATCGCAACCATCTCGCCAGCCGAAATGGAAAAGATGATGGAAGAGTTTGCAGACGCCATCGGCGAAGTCGCGAAGATGACCCCGCAGCAGAAGCAGGAAGCGTTGAATGCGCTGCGCGCGGAGACGGGGAAATTCGACGCGGTCCGGAAGCGGGGCGCTCCGTATCGGGACATCGTCAAGCCCTTCGACCAGCGGCTGAGAAATATTTCACTGCGGAAATAGCGGCGACAATCAGGAGGAGGTGCCTGTATGGCTTTCGAAATTCCGATCTATCGCTTCAAGCGGGACGTACCGTTTGAAGAGGCCAAGAAGACAGCGCTTCGGCTGAATGACGTTCTGGCCGAAACGCCAGGCTTCCGATCGCGCACGACCTGTTATGACGAAAAGTCAGACACCTGGATCGATCTCGTCGAGTGGGGAATGATGGAGCATGCGCTCGTCGGGTTTGAAGAATTGGTGAATTCCTCAAAGGTGCATGAGTTCAGAAAATAGGAAGTCGCAAAAATGCCGGTTATGATCATTGCGCAGCTCAGATTTCGGGACATCGAAAGGTATCGAAAGTATCAGTCTCAATTCTCGAACGTCTTCGGGAAGTTTAATGGAAAGTTGCTAGTCGCAGACGAGAAAGTACAGGCAATCGAAGGCAGCGACTGTCCTGACAAAATTGTTGTACTTGAGTTTCCGGATAGCGAATCCGCCGAGCAGTTTCATAACTCTCTAAAATATCGAGAGATTTCGGAGGATCGTAAAGCCGGAGCTCATGCGCTCGTGGTCCAGGTGAAGTCGTTTCACAATGGAGGCACGTTTCCTTGAGCAACTCGTCGCGCAGGCGGCCGCTGGCTTACAGTGACCTCGTCCTACCCGCGCCCCTGGTTGTCATGGACGGTGCTCTTTCGCTGGCGCTGCGTCCCAACACGATGACCGGGGTAAGCCTAGCCTAGATGTGCTCAGCAATGGCCTGGTGCGCGAACGAGCGGCGGTCGAGTCCTGCCTTGCGCTGGGCGGGACGCGGTCCGGTCGTGCGCGAGGCGCTGCGAAGCGGTTTGATGCCCACGATCAATGGCATGGCGCGATCGGGCTCGTGTCGTTGCCGGGCATGATGACCGGCCAGATCCTTGCCGGTGTCGAACCGGTGGACGCCGTGAAATATCCACTCATGATCATGTTCCTGATTGCCAGCGGAACGGGGCTGGGGACACTGGCTGGCGTCTTGGGACGCGGGCGCTTGCTCACGGATCATCGGCATCGATTGCGTCTCGACCGGATCACTGTCGACATACCGGGGTAAGCTAGGCGGTGCTTTGCGCGGCAACTCTCTCCGCACGGATGGGACGCTTAGGAGCGTGCGGTGCACGGAGTTGAGCCAGCCGGACCTCACTAAGGGGATGCCGAGCGCGCACCTTCGCGAAGGTGGCATGGTCGTTGGCCTCGTTGGCGAGGAAGAGGTACTCCTCGCAGCGTTGCTCCGGCATGACGAGTGGCTCTCATCCCTCTCGGGGGAAGGGCAGCAGCACGAACTCAAAACCTATTTCACGAACGTGGGGGGCTGAATATGTTCGATCCGATCGGCGGCTTCGACAGGATGATCGAGCAGTTCCTTGCGTATCTCGATACGGCCTACCGTATCGATGATCCTAAGGTCTCCGCGATGCGGAGGGAGCTGCTTTCGCAGCCGGGGGAGCTTGCCCTCGATCCAATATTCGAGGCGGTGCCGCGCTACAAGACGGCAGGCCATGGTCTGGAGGCCCTGATCGATGATCCGGAAGAGAAGCTGCCCGGCTTCACCAAACCGCAGAGAGAGGCGTTCATCAAACTCGCGCTGTCTGGCCTGTTCGAGCGCGACAAGGAAAGCGCGGAGATAAGGGGCGCATACGAACCCTACCTTCATCAGGTGCAGATGCTGTCGAAGGGCGTGTCGGATGGGGCACCGGGCATCGTTACCTCCGGCACTGGTTCTGGGAAGACGGAATCCTTTATGCTGCCGATCCTCGCCCAGCTCGCGAAGGAAGCAACGACGTGGCCCGCACCGCTGAAGCCAGTCGATGACGACTGGCTCGAAAAGCGGAGGCCGTTCCAGCTCCATCGGCGGAATGAACATCCCGCGAGGCCAAAGGCGATCCGAGCGCTGATCCTCTACCCGCTAAACGCCTTGGTCGAAGACCAGATGGTCCGCCTGCGCAAGGCTCTCGACTCGCCCGATGCGCAGGAAGTCATGGAGAAGCACTTCAAGGGCAACCGCCTGTTCTTCGGACGCTACACCGGAAAGTCACCCGTTACCGGATTCCTTTCGCATCCGCGTAAGAGCAAGGATCCGTCTTGGATCAACCGAAACAGACGCGGCAGGAGGGAGCTGAAACAGGAACTGCAACGCTATCAGTCCATCCAGAAACGGCTGGACGCGGAGGGCGACGCTGATCTGCGCTACATCTTCCCGACGACGGACGGCAGCGAGCTGATCTCCCGGTGGGACATGCAGGCCACGCCGCCCGACATCTTGGTCACCAACCAATCGATCCTGAACGCAATGCTCGTCCGCGAAGTCGAAGACTCCATACTGACGCAGACGCGGGCCTGGCTGATGGAGACCCGGGATGCCAGGTTCTACCTCGTGCTCGATGAACTCCACCTCGTTCGAGGATCCGCCGGTGCGGAGATGGCGGGGCTGCTCAAGGTCCTTCTCGAGCGCCTTGGGCTGGCGGACGGAGCGCATGCACACAAGCTCAGGATCCTCTCGTCCTCGGCCTCGCTGCCAATGGACGAGGAAAACGCCAAGGTGAGCATCGAGTATCTGAGAAATATGTTCGGCGATGCCGGAACGGCCGGAGCAGAGGATCTCGATGCGGCCTGGAAAGACAGCGTCATCACCGGCAGGCCAATCGCGGTTCCGCGGCCGGAGCGCACGCCATCCCGCAGCAGCCTGGTCGAACTCTCCAGAGCGCTGAAGGATCTCGACTACAGGAAGCAGCCATCACTGCTCCTCGAGAAATTCGTAGCCGCCGCACAGAGCCTGCCGGGTTCCTCCGGCATTCCATCGCCAGAATTGATGTTGGAAGCCACCGCGGCGGCGGCAGCCATGTTGGATTTCGCGATGCAGGATGCGGACCGTCCCGGTGCGAAACGTCCAAGGTCGGTGGGGGAAATCGGCAATATCCTGTTCGAAGCCGAGGATCACGATGCGGTGCGCGGCCTGCTGGCCCTGCGTGCGATACCCGATCTGCCCAAGTCGGTTCTTCCAGATGAGCTCCGGCCGTCCCCCAAAGCGATCACGCACCTCCCGGGCTTCCGTATGCATAGCTTCGTGCGGAACATCGAAGGGTTGTTTGCCTCCGTCGGGCGCTCCGAAAATGGAGATGTGGCCTGGGGACGGCCCAGCGTCGAGCGCGGCCAGGACTACGATAAGGAGCATGGACGAAAGCGCCTTTTCGAAATGCTCTACTGCGAAGCTTGCGGCGACCTCTATCTCGGTGGAAAAAGGGGCGAGATCGAGCCGGGCACATCTAGCCGGGTATCGCTGCTGCCCGCTCCCCAGGAACTCGAAAAGCTTCCGGAGAGCGCATCGTCTCTGCGGTTCGAGGAAGCCAGCTTCCGCGAATTCGCACTGTTCTGGCCAAGCCAGGGGACACCGGAAAGGGAAATCCGGTCCGAGCGGAGCCCGTACCAGTGGACACGAGGATATCTCAATCCGCTGACAGGGGTCGTCAGCGGCAAGGAAGAAGACGGCGACGTTTCCGGCTATCTCCTGAGGTGGGCAGGGAGCGACACGTTCCATCAACGGACGATCGATGACGACGGTACTGCAGTCCCATACTGCTGCGCCAAATGCGGCACCGACTACTCCGGCCGATACCGGCAACCAAACTCGAAGAAACGCGAGGGCCGCATCTCGCCTATCCGAAGCTTCAGGACCGGCTTCGGAAAGACCTCCCAGCTTCTCGCGACCGAACTGGTCGCAGCGCTGAAGTCTCAGGGGGGCGACGGCAAGCTCGTCGCGTTCTCCGACAGCCGTGAAGACGCTGCCAATCTGGCCCTCGAGGTAGAGGTCCAGCACCAGCGGGATCTGCGCCGCGAGATCCTCATAACTGCTGCGACACGCATTGCCGCCGATCACGCCTACACCGCGGATGACGAGACCGAACTGCAGCGCCTGAAGGCCGAAATCGTCGAGTTGATGGCGGACGACAAAGATGCCGATCACCTCATGCGACAGCGGAATGCGCTTTTGAAGAGGAAGGCTGCGGCTGGCCAGCCGCCCAGCGTGCCGTTGAAGGATCTGTTCGAGTTCGAACGGGACAAGGTCGGACACGCGGCCAGACCGATCCTGTCCGAGCTGATGAAGCTCGGCTCGACTCCGGTCGAGGGTGCCGACACGATCCATACCCGTGTTCGCAACCGGCCTTGGTACGAGTTTTTCGAAAGGCAGGATGGCGACCAGATCGCCTGGAAGAGCGAGGTTCCGGAGGAGGAGCTGAAACTAATCCGAAGGGGGCGCGAGAAAGTCCAGGACGGGCAGCCGCCGGAAGCGACTGATCTTCTGTTCAGCAAGACCTACTTTGCACTGGAGGAGACCGGACTCGGCTGGCCGAGCTTCTACGGCGCGGAGGAATATACCGCCGACAAGTCGCGCGACGACGCCATGCTTCGCATCTTCGCGGATGCGTACCGCATCACGCCGAACCAGTTTCAGGAAGAGACGAAGACCGCCTGGAAGAGCGCCTTCGAGATGCTCGGTCGTGGCGACAACCGCCTGAAGCGCCTCATGACAAAGATCCTCCAGTATCCCGACAAGGAATGCGAGGACTTCCTGCACAAGCTCAGGACCACGCTAAAGCAGACCCGCGGCGACGGCTCGATCGACATAAGCATGCTCTACTTCCGGGTGGCGGAGTCTTCAGCGAAGGCATGGAGGTGTGAGCGGTGCGGACGTGTGCACCTCCATGAAGGGTTCGGCAAATGCACGCGATGCGGTGAAACGCTGACTCGCCCGGTGGATCTGACCGCTTCCGTGATCGCCCAAGGCAACTTCCTCGGACGACGGGTCATGCGCGCTGTGAATAGTGACGAGCCCCTCTTCAGGTTGAAATGCGAGGAGCTTACCGGGCAGACGAATGATCCGGCCGAGCGCCTGCAGCAATTCAAGGGCGTGTTCGTCAAGGACGACGATGAAACCGACTCGAACTTCGAGTGGCGCAAGCTCTTCGACACAGTCGATCTGCTTTCCGTGACGACGACGATGGAGGTCGGTGTCGACATCGGTTCGCTGCAGGCTGTCTATCAGGGCAACATGCCGCCCCAGCGCTTCAACTACCAGCAGCGTGTCGGTCGCGCAGGCCGCCGGGGTCAGGCCTTCTCGACCGTGCTGACCGTCTGCCGGAGCAAGAGCCACGACATCCACTACTTCCGCAATCCGATCGAGATTACCGGATCCGCTCCGCCGCCGCCGTTCATCACAACAGACCTTATCGACATCCCGTCCCGCCTCCTTCGGAAGTTCTGGCTCGTTGAAGCCTTCCGGGTGTTGCGAGAGGAGGCTGGTCAGGACTGGGCCGGTGACAACGTCGTCCCTGGCGACATCCATGGCGAGTTCCTCTACTGCAATGAGTACTTCAATCCGGAGGAGGATTGGCGCAACAAGCTTGCGGCAGCGCTGGCGCAGACGGAACATCGCCGCCTTCGCCTAGCGCAGGTCCTGGCAGATGTATCCGGATGCCAGCTAAGCCAGATTGTCGAGGCTGTCACCGCTGACAAGGTTCTTGCAGCTATCGACGGGCTGGAGGGCGAATTTGGCCTCCAGCCCGTAGGGATCGCCGCCGCCTTGGCCGAGCGCGGGCTGGTTCCGCTTTACGGCATGCCCACGCGCACGAGGAACCTCTACGTGGAGCTGAAGAAGGCGAACGGCAGCTTCGAAGCGGAATGGGACATCATCGACCGTGATCAGGACATGGCGATCTTCGACTTCGCGCCCGGCAGTGTCCGGACGCGGGAGAAGCTCCGGCATCGGTGTATCGGCTTCACGGGCGTTGTTCCGGATCCCGACGAGTTCATGACGGACTTCGGCGCGCCCATGAGACCGTTCAGTCCCTGGGCCAAGGACGACTTCCGTTTGAGGTTCTGCGGCGGATGCGGGGCATGGAGCAGGGGAGACAATGAGGATACCACGTGCCCGTCTTGCGGAGCAGCCCATTCGGATCGGGGAATTCGATGCATAACGCCCTCGGGATATAGGACCGAGTTCCGGCCGTCGGACGAAAACCTCGCCTCCAAGGTTGGTCAGAGGATAACGCTGGCAAGCCTCGGCAAGGTCGATAAGCAGAAGACCGACGAGAACCTGCGTGTGAATTTCGCGGAACAGTCCGAGATATTCTTGGTCAATCCCGGATTCAGGGATGAAGATGACTTCACGGGCTTCCAGGTCCAGGAAGCCACCGACCACGATGCCCAGAGGATCTGGTGGTGGAAAAATACCAAGCCGCTGGTGAAGCTGGAGAAACAGGCGATCAGTTCGCAGGTTCTCGCTGAAGACCAGGATGGCCGCTTCAAGGCTGATGACGATGTCGTGAGCGCGTGGCTGGCCTCGACCAAGATCACGAATTCGCTCCAGATCAGTCCTATCCGCCTGAACCCGAACCTTCGTCTCCTGGACATGGACATCGGTCTGTCCATGGGACGGCGAGACCCCTCGCGGACGAGCGTTCGCGCTGCCGCCATATCCGCCACGGAGATACTGGTGCAACGCGCGGCGCTGGATCTCGACATCGCGCCGGAAGAGTTCGATGCACTCGCCCCCAACATCATGGCATCATCGTCGGGAGAACGCCTGCCGTACCTACAGATATCGGACGCTCTGCCCAACGGATCCGGCTTCTGCCGGCATCTTCTCGGCGACAGTACGATCCCCGTCTCGGGCCTGATAAGAAGCATTCTCGATAAAGCCGAAGAGTGGCCGCGCAACGAGGTCTCCGACGCTTCCCACAGCGGGTGTGGCTCGTAGTGCTACCGATGCCTCCAGAGGTACAACAACAGGAACCTCCACGGCCTGCTAGACTGGCGCCTTGGCCTGGCCTATCTCAGGGCGATTTCCGATCCTGGGTATGAATGCGGGTTCGATGGCGACTACGGTCGCTTCGAGCTGTCCGACTGGACGCAGGCATCATATGACCTTGCCCACCAGACGAAGACCTTCATTCCCGGAAACAAGGTCTCCAGCATCAACGGCAGAACGGATATCTCGATATTCTCGCTAGACGACCGTCAAAGTCGCTGGGGTGTCGTGGTTCATCCATTGTGGGACGCGAAGCGGTTATTCGAGACGCTGAGTCTGGATCGAAGTTTCGTCGCCATCGACAGTTTCGAGCTGTCCAGACGACCGCTTCATGTACTGCAACGCGCCCGCTCTGCCTCGAGGTGAAATTCTAGCAGCTCGAGTTACCTCGGCGGCCGAGACTATCTTGTCCACGATAGTCTCGGCCACTTCGTGCTCCCAGAACCGAAGTGCAGTCCATCCAATGCTTTCGAGGTGGTTGCGGACGCGGATGTCTCGCGCCTGGTTTCGCGCGAACTTTTCCAGCCAGAACTCTGTGTTCTTCTTCACCGACGGCGGGTGCGCCTTACATCCGTGCCAGAAGCAGCCGTCCAGAAATACCGCGATCCTCAGGCCTGGCATGGCGAGGTCGCACGTGATGCGCTTCATTCCAGGAACGGGGTAGTGGATCCTGTAGCGAAGGCCTTTGGCGTAGAGCAGTGACTTTACGGATTTTTCGAATGCGTTGTCACGCCCGTGTGTTCTTTGCATGCGCCGACGAACGGCCGTGGTCGGAAGGTCCATCACAATCGCCTATCCTACGGGTGTGTTATGATCATGGCTCTTCCAAGAATCAGGAGCCTTCCCGACCTCAGGTTTAGAGGAGGTCGGACCCCGAACGGCTGCTTAGCGCTAATGCTGTCTCAACCCGGACAGTCCGGAAACGGCCCCAAAAGCGACATGGGGAGACCAAGCAAAGCGGCAAAGCCCGCTCTTGGCGCAAAGTAGACATTTGGAATGCGGGGGCTTTGTGACTGCGGAGGTGACTCTGAAGAGAAGTCAGTTAGCTCCTTAATCCAACGGGGTGCGGTGTATTTCGCGTTTGGGCCGGTCGCGCAATCTCTGATTTGGCTGTCGGCGCTTGTTGGCGAGGCGTGTTAGGAGGATCGCAATGATCTTAGGCCCTCGATCTGATACGCCGACGATATCTCCAAAGCTTATCCAATCAGATGGCGTGGTGACGTTGCCGGCTCTTCGCGCTCTGCTATTCCAGAAAGCGCCGAGCTGTTAATCGGCACAGGGGCAGATTGCTGCAGGTAACGGCACTAATGTCATAAAGGTCATCAAAAAATCCCGCCGGGACGGGGCCACGATCGGCGCCGGTCGTGGCCCCGTCCCGGCGCAAATTCCCTCACTCATCATAAGCAGATGCCGCAGCAAGTTAACGGGGCTTGGGCACGAGCGAGGGTACGGCACTGCAAATATCCTTTTTGCAGGCCATAGCAATGACGAGATTTTCAAAGAATTCTTGGGGCTTGGTAGTGGCCTAAAGGTCTCAAGCTTCGAATACGTCCCCGAGCGCTTCTCTATCCCCGACTATTCGCGCAAGCTCTCTAAGAACGACGGCACGGTCTATATCACGCCTCAACCGCAAGGCTCGTGCGAAGTCCGCTTCCGCTCTGTCCCCACCGAACCTGTCTTCAGTTTGACCGGAAGGATGTATGCTGTGCCGTTCGCGCCTAACGCTCCGATCCGTGTCTCTGCACCTCCTGTGGAACTCCTGTTCAGTCCCAACAGGGTGTCCATGGACATGTCTATGAAGTTCGGAGAACGGATGCCGCTCGACCACTGGCACACGTATTCTCAACTGAAAATCTGGTCAATGAAGGGGCCTCTCCAAGTGGAGTTATGGAGGGACCACCGAAGGCTTGATGCATCTACCCTCATTGATAGGCAGACGGGTCACAACTTGGATTGGGAGGCGCTTCACAGTCTATCAACTGCGATAAGGACCATCGCAGTTGATAGGAAAGTCACCGACCATTCATTTTCCCTTCCGGATATCAACGCGCACATCGGCGATCTCGGTTACGTCGCATGGTTCGCCGCCCACCACGGCATCGCGATCAAAGGCGCCGATCGGCCGATGCCCAACGTCACGGCCAATGGCATTACCTTGGTCAATTTTGGCATGGGAAGCCCGAATGCTGCGACGGTAATGGATCTCCTGAGCGCCATTTCGCCAAAGGCGGTTTTATTTCTCGGGAAATGCGGCGGCTTGAAGCGCAAGAATCAGACAGGCGATTTAATCCTGCCGATTACCGCCACGCGACGCGCCGGTCGGCGCCGCCGCGTGGGTACACCATCAGGCCCTGATCCTCGATATGGGATAACAGCCGCGGGGCGCGGCGGTGCGAGGCGAGGGCGTGGGTCAAGCATCCGGCGGAAATCGCCGAGGTCCGGCATCGGGCTCGGCGAGCACCGCGCGCAGAATTGGTAGACGCGGTCGCGCCCCGCCGCCAACGCTGGGCGCTGGGCGGCGGGCTCGGCGTGGCGAGGATAAGCGTCGGAAGGCGTTGGCCTGGCGCCTCCCCATGCCGAGGAGGTCGGCGGCCGAGCCATGTCGATTGCTGAGCGCTCGCTGTGTGGGTCGTTCGACCTCGAAAGAGTCGATCCGGAAGAATCGGCACGCACCCGCGATCCGCCAAGAGCTTCGTGTCGCATTTTTTCGCTCTGTCGGGGATCGGTTGCCCGCCAACAGCGTCGCGCACCGAACAAGACAGCCACACCAGTCGCGCCATTGATCTCAGAATTCGATCATGAGCCGTATGCGTTGTCGTACCGATTTTCAGTAAATCTGGAATTTCGCGCGTGGAGAGGATGTAAATCCAGCCGGCGTCTGTCTCGTCTAGAATGGCCAACTCTCTTGGCCGAAGTTACGCCTGTCGGCGCGGTGTGAGCAACCGGCCGACGCGCGGAGCCATCAGCGAGCGCAGCGCGGCGTTTCGTAGCCCAGCGTGGAGTGAGGGCGCGCGGTGTTGTAATCGGCAATAGGTCGCCGATCGGGAATGTTGTGTAATCCGGTACTAGGCAAAGCGCGCCGTGACGTTCGACTTGAGCCCAATTCAGAAAGGAAGGACGATGCACCAAGCATAATCCGCCGCGCGGGCACGAAAGGAAAGCCCGCGGTTATGAGTATGTCGAGCCGGCGCCGGCGATGACCTTTCGCGATTCTCACAGCTGGATCACAAGAGAAGGTTGATGCGCTTTTCTGTCTTCTCGCGAGCATTGTTGGTCGGTGAAGAAGTTGGGTGCCTTCTGGCCTGCTTTCGCTTCCGGCGCCTATTTGTTAATGCAGGCGATCGCGTAGTAGTTATATCCGCATCTGTTACCGGAGTGCGTTAGCAGATGGCGGCGCGAACTCGTGCGATCGCGACATATGCCTCTCGTATGAGCGTCTAAATCGCCCCCGTCTTGAGGACAAAGGACATGCTCCCAATATCCGCCGGCGGCGTATTGGCCCTGGCGCACCAAATGCGTTTCGGCTGTAACTCCGGCAAGCTTATTGTTTAGAGACGCGATTTCGGCAAGCATCTTACCTTGCCGTTGCTTATTTTGCGTCGCCAAGTCGAAGCCGAGCATTTCCTCTGCCGGCAGTTCGACCGAATAGGTACCATGATTTGTAACAAGAGCGGCCAAGAACCGTTCGAATTTTTCGGCACCGCTTGAGGCCTTTTTCCCTATCCGCTTGCAGATCACGGAAAACGGTTGAACTGATCCTGTTTCCTGCGTGGCGTCTGTGATTGTTGTGGGCTTGCCGTCCTTGGAAAGTGCCGTCGTTCGGCAAACTGCGGCTTTCGGATCATACGTAAACGCTCGAAAGGAGACATTTGTTTTTGTTGGATCGAAGTCAGCACGGATAACGACAGATGTGGGATCAAAAATCGCGTGGGAAACCCGCACGGCAGCCAGTTCAAGTGCCCGACATTCGTTGAAACTCTTCTGCGCAGCGATGACGATGGTTCGTTCAAAATCATATCCGTCGCTCGTGGCTAACCGCTCTTGCAGGTTTTCTTTGCAAAACTGCGTCATCCTCTGACGAGCTTGCTCGTTGCTTCCTGAGAAGCCAACGACGATCGCTTTAATTGGAATTGTTAGGTCTAGCTTTGTGCTTTCTTGCCGGAGCTCGCCGTTCTTCTCGCAATGCTTATTCCAGAGATAGTCGTGTTCTGCAGTTTGCCTCACGCGGATCGACACGTTAGCAACAGATGTCGCATAGACGTCCGCACAAAAAGACTCTTGGCCCTGCACCAAGCTCGGAACGATTGAGAACAAAGCCAATGCACAAAGAAATCTCTTCGTTTTCATGAGTTTGCGCCCCATTACACTTGCGCGTCTAGCGATCAAGGCGATTTTTGAGTCGGTTGTTGGCCGTCAGGACGTGTGAGACAGACTGATGGATTTTGCGGGGGGAGGATTTCTGGTTCATCGTAGCCGTAAGGAGCGAAGATGAAGCAGAAATCCGGGTCCGGCAAAGCGCCGGCAGAACAGGTGTTGAAGGACATCCGACGGCAGACTCGTCGGCATTATTCGGCGGAGGAGAAGATCCGCATTGTGCTGGAGGGTTTGCGCGGCGAGGAGAACATCTCCGAGCTTTGCCGCCGCGAAGGCGTCGCCGCCTCGATGTATTACGGCTGGTCGAAGGAGTTCCTGGAAGCTGGCAAGCGCCGCCTGGCGGGCGACACAGCCCGTGCCGCCACGTCCGGCGAGGTGAAGGATCTCCGCCGGGAGACCGCGGCCTTGAAGGAGGTCGTAGCCGATCTCACCCTGGAGAACCGTCTGCTCAAAAAAGCATGAACGCGGATGGGGAGGACGAGGCATGAGGTATCCTGCGTCCGAGAAGGCCGAGATCATCGCGCTGGTCGAGCAATCGCATCTGCCGGCCAAGCGCACGCTGGACAAGCTTGGCATCCCCCGCGCCACGTTCTATCGCTGGTATGATCGCTACCGCGAGGGTGGCGTCGAAGCCCTAGCCGATCACCGCTCAAAGCCGGATCGAGTCTGGAATCGTATCCCGGATGACGTCCGTGGCCAGATCATCGACCTGGCACTGGAGCTTCCGGAACTGTCGCCGCGGGAGCTCGCGGTGCGCTTTACCGATGAGAGAAAGTACTTTGTCTCCGAGGCTTCGGTCTACCGCCTGCTGACGGCGCACGACCTTATCACCAGTCCGGCCTATGTGGTAATCAAGGCGGCGGACGAGTTCAAGGACAAGACCACCGCCATCAACCAACTCTGGCAGACTGACTTCACCTACCTCAAGATCACTGGCTGGGGCTGGTACTATCTGTCGACGGTGCTCGATGACTTCTCGCGCTACATCGTGGCCTGGAGACTCGGTCCCACGATGTGCGCATCCGACGTCATGGCCACGCTCGATCAGGCACTGGCAGCCTCTGGTCTGGATCATGTCAACGTCAGACAGCGGCCCCGACTTCTCAGTGACAACGGGTCGAGTTACGTCGCGGACGATCTGGCAATGTGGCTCAAGGGCAAGGACATGCAGCATGTACACGGCGCGCCGTACCATCCGCAGACCCAGGGTAAGATCGAGCGGTGGCACCAGACGCTGAAGAACCGCATGCTGCTCGAAAACTATTATCTACCGGGTGATCTCGAACGGCAGATCGGCGCCTTCGTCGAACACTACAATCATGATCGCTACCATGAGAGCATCGACAACGTTACACCTGCCGACGTCTACTTCGGCAGATCTGAGACGATCCTAGCCGAACGCAAACGTATCAAGCTTGCCACCATCGCAGACCGTCGCTTGCAGCATCGACTGCAGGCCGCTTAAACTCTAACCCCTGATGAGCCAGAGCCTCCCTTCGCAAAATGCCTGATCAGTCTCAAATTATCTGACGACGGACAGTTGCGGCGATTGGGCTGACACTCACCATTGTTCTCGCGATACGATGGCGGCTGCCGAAGGATGCGGGTGTGGATCTTGCGCCCTCCAATCACTGGGCCGAGCCGGTTGTTACGATCCCGCTGACCGATGATCGTGGCCCGGTTCTGATCGAAATCGATTATCGCGTCGCCCCGGAGCGGCAGGCTGAATTTGTCGCGGTGTTACGGCGCTTCCGTCCCATCCGGCAGCGCGACGGCGCGATCCGCTGGGATATCTGGGAAGACATTGCCCAGCCTGGCCGGGTCATTGAGGTCTTTATCGTTGAAAGCTGGGTTGAGCACCAGCGGCAGCATGCGCGGGTGACCCAGACCGATGCGCTGGACCAGGACATGCTGAACATGTTCCATGTCGGAGACCAGCCGCCCGTCGTCCGCCACCTGCTGCGGCCGCTGTAATTGCGATCGATGGAAGGAAAGCGTCGTTTGCGTAGCGTTTCCAGATACGCAGATTCCCTGGTTGGCTGAGGCGCATCAAATTCCCAGAGGGATGATGCCTCGCTCTCGGGAGGCTTTCGGTCGAATGCGCTCAGCGGGGAGGCGGCGACGGAGAACGGGGATCAAATCTCCCCCGAGGTTTTCATCAAACTTGCCGAGGAGGGCGGCTTCATCGACCGTGTGACGCGCATCGTCATCTGCACAACGCTCAAAGAAATGGGGCCGCGATTGAAAGAGTCGCCCGACTTCCATTGCGGGATCAACCTCAGCAGTAGTGACGTCTTGGACGCTACGCTTTGCGACTTTTTGGAACGCGAGGTGAGAAACAATGGACTTGACCCGCGCCAGATCATTCTCGAAATCACGGAGCGGTCGAGCGCCGACCCAGCACAGCTGATGGTCAGCATGGAGTCGTTCCGTAGCCGCGGCTACGAGTTCTTTCTCGACGACTTCGGAACGGGCTATTCGAACCTTTCCTATCTCGCAAAACTCCCGATCAAAGGCATAAAGCTCGACCGCATGTTCACGCAGGCGATCGGGAAAGAGGCAATGGGATCCACAATCGCCGAGAACGTCTGCACCGTGGCCAATGCGCTGAACCTCCAATTGATCGTCGAAGGCATTGAGACCGAAGAACAGGCTGCGTACATCAATGGTCTCAATGCGACGGCGATCGGCCAAGGCTGGCTCTACGGCAAGCCTGCCCCTGCGCGGCGCGTGCAAATCGGCGCCTCCACGATCCCGCCGTGAGGATGCGAGCCGCCGGCGACTTTTCGGCCCATGCTCGGGCTAGAGCCGAAAATCAAGCTGCGCCGCTGACTGCGCCTCGGCCTGGCCGAGGCTCGACAGCGTGGCGCTCAGCAGCCGCACCGGCTTTCGAAATGGATAGGAGGCTAGTCGCGGTCGCAAGGATCGCGCCGTCGTCGGGAAAGGCGGCGGGGAGGGTTTTGCTGCGCGTGATGATCTGGAGTCCGCGAACCGGATCTTCATGGTCACGGTCTTTGCGGACATGTCGTTGGCCTCGCAATATCGCCAGATCTTCGCAATGAGGGGCGCAAGCTCGCGCTTGTCCGTCTACCGGCAGTGCAGGAATCCTCTGACCGGAGTGCAGGAATCTGTTGAGCGCGACATAAACGACAAAGCAACCGATCCCCATATCCATAATTCGCATAAGGTATATTATGGAATATTATTATTCCCGCAATATCAGTCAGATACGGAGTTTCCGCAAAGTTCGCTATTGTCACCTTGCAGACCGCGACCGCTCATCGACGGTCCAGCATGGCGATCTTGCTCCTCAGCTTCGCGCTCGATCGAAACCATTGCTGCCCAGAGCCCTGCGCGCCTCCGGCGACCGTTGATGGCAGCAACTCTTGGCTTCATCATGCGTCCTAGCCGAGATCCTTCCTCAGAATTGGCTTCGCCTTGAGCACGCGGCATGACGAGCCCTGCCGCTGCCCGTCCAAAAGCGACGGTATGCGGAAACATTTGGAATTTTCCGGAAATCCGATTACTCAGGATTGAGGCTGATTACCGCGCTCGACAACCGCCGGGCCGGCGTCGCGCAACACATCAAAAAAAGCCCGTAACGCGTTGAAATTGGAGGAAAATATGCCGACAGACAACTCCGCGAACCAATATGACGTCGGCCTTCCGAAAACCCCGGCAAACTATGTGCCGCTGTCGCCACTGAGTTTTCTCGAGCGCTCGGCAAAAGTTTACCCGCAGCTTCCCAGCGCGATCTACGAGGGCCGGGTCTATACCTGGGCGGAAACCTATGCCCGCTGCCGGCGGCTCGCCTCGTTCCTGACGACCCGCGGCGTCCGGCGTGACGACACCGTGGCTGCCATTCTGCCAAACCTTCCGGCGATGAACGAACTGCATTTCGCCGTGCCCATGGTCGGCGCAGTGCTCAACACGCTGAACACCCGGCTGGACCCGACGTCGATCGCCTTCATGCTCGACCACGGCGGCGCCAAGGTGCTGCTGGTCGACCCGGAATATTCCGACATGATCTCGACCGCGCTCGGTCTGATGAGCGGTCCCAAGCCGTTCATCATCGACGTGGACGACGCCGCCTATGCCGGACCGCGCAACTGGATCGGCGCGATCGAATATGAGGCGGCGATCGCCTCGGGCGATCCTGAATTCGTCTGGACGCTTCCGCAGGACGAATGGGACGCCATCGCGCTCAGCTACACCTCCGGCACCACGGGCAACCCCAAGGGCGTCGTCACCCATCATCGCGGCGCCTATCTGAACGCCGTCAGCAACATCCTGGCCGGCAATCTCGGCCAGCATCCGGTCTATCTCTGGACGCTGCCGATGTTTCACTGCAACGGCTGGTGTTTTCCGTGGACCATCGCGGCCACCGCCGGCATCAATGTCTGCCTGCGCAAGGTGGACCCGACCAAGATTTTCGAGCTGATCGGCCAGCATGGCGTGACCCACATGTGCGGGGCGCCGATCGTCTACAACACGCTGATCAACGCGCCGGACGCGCCGAAGGGCTCGCCGAGCGGGAAGGCGATCTCCGGCCTGATTGCCGGCGCGCCGCCGCCGGTCGCCGTGCTGGCGGGTGCGGAGCGCATCGGCATCAACCTGACCCACGTCTATGGCCTCACCGAGACCTATGGCCCCGCCTCCGTCTGCGCCGAGCAACCCGGTTGGGACGCCCTTCCCGCCGCCGAGCTTGCCGAGAGGAAACGGCGGCAGGGCGTTGCCTATCACCTGCAAGAGGCGATTTCCGTCCGCGATCCCGTCACGATGGAGGAAGTGCCGCACGATGGCGAGACCATCGGTGAGGTCATGTTTCGCGGCAACATCGTGATGAAGGGCTACCTCAAGAACGAGCCGGCTACCCAGGACGCCTTCGCCGGCGGCTGGTTTCACACCGGCGATCTCGGCGTCGTCGACGCGCAGGGCTACGTGACGATCAAGGACCGCTCGAAGGACATCATCATTTCGGGCGGCGAGAACATCTCGTCGGTCGAAGTCGAGGACGTGCTCTACAGCCACCCGGCGATCATGTTCGCAGCTGTGGTGGCCAAGCCCGATGCGAAATGGGGCGAGGTGCCGTGCGCCTTCGTCGAACTGAAGGCGGGCGCCGAGACGACCGAGGTCGAAATCATCGCCTTCTGCCGGGAGAAGCTGCCGGGCTTCAAGACGCCGAAGGCCGTGGTTTTCGGAGAGATTCCCAAAACCTCGACCGGCAAGATCCAAAAGTTCATGCTGCGCAACCAGGTCGGGTCGGCGAAGGCAATCTCGGCATGAGACAACGGGCTGGCGCTCAGCCGTTGAGCGTCAGCCGCATTCCGTCATAACCCGGCACGACGCCGGGCGGCAGTTGCTTGCGCAAGGTCTCGTAGTCGAGATCGGCATGCATGTTGGTGATCACCGCCCGCTTCGGCTTGAACTTGTCGATCCAGCGAAGCGCATCGTCGAGCGAAAAATGGCTCGGATGCGGCGAATAGCGCAGGCCGTCGACGATCCAGAGATCGAGGTTTTCCAGCGCGGGCCAGCTTTCCTGCGGAATGCCGTTGAGATCCGGCGTGTAGGCTGCATCGCCGATACGATAGCCAAGCGCCGGAATCTCGCCGTGATCGACCAGAAAAGCACGAAGGGTGAGTGGACCGCCCTTCCCCTTGATGGTCTGCCCCTCGCCCGCCTCGATCCGGTGATGCGTCAGGATCGGCGGATAGCTGCTGCCCGGCGGCGACGTGAAGCAATAGGCAAACCTTGGCAAAATATCCTTCGCCGTTGAGTCATTGAACCACACCGGAATGCGCTTGCGCATATGCAGCACCACCGAGCGCAGGTCGTCGATCCCGTGGGTCTGGTCCGCATGCTCGTGGGTCAGAAACACCGCGTCGATGTGGTCGACATTGGCGTCGATCAGTTGCTCGCGCAGATCGGGCGAGGTGTCGACAATCACTCGCGTGACGCCTTCGTCGCTCACCGCTTCTGCCATCATCGAGCAGCGACGGCGGCGGTTTTTCGGATTGGTCGGATCACAAGCTCCCCAGCCGAGCGCAGGGCGCGGCACGCCAGCGGATGAACCGCTGCCGAGAATGGTGAGCGTAACCGTCATGCCTGAGCCTCCGTCGCAAAGCCCTGCGGCGCCGGCACCTTGCTGAACAGCCGGAAGAAGTTTTGGGTCGTCTGCCGCTGCAGCTCATCAAACGATACGCCGCGCGTTTCGGCCAGCACTTTTGCGGTCTCCACCACATAGGATGGCTCGTTGCGTTTGCCGCGGAATTTTCCGGGCGCAAGGAACGGCGCGTCGGTCTCGACCATGATCCGGTCGGCAGGAATTTCGGCGGCGAGATCGCGTAATTCCTGCGACTTCTTGAAGGTGATAATCCCGGTGAAGGAGATCGAAAGCCCATGGGCCAACGCCTTCATCGCAAGCTCGCGCCCGCCCGTGTAGCAATGCAGCACGGCGCGGAATGGTCCCTTCGCCATTTCCTCATCAAGTATGCGGCCGCAAGCCTCATCGGCCTCGCGGGTGTGGATCACCAGCGGCAAGCCGGTGGCCCGCGCCGCGGCGATATGGGCGCGAAAGCCGCGCTCCTGTGCCTCGGGCGAGCTGTTGTCGTAAAAATTGTCGAGCCCCGCCTCGCCCAGCGCCACCACTTTCGGATGGTGCGTCAGCGCGATCAGTTCCTCGGCGGTGATGCCGTCTTCTTCGTCCGCCTGATGCGGATGCGTACCGACCGAGCAGAACACGTTCGGAAAGCGCTCAGCGATGGCGAGCAGCCTGTCGAGCTGCCGCACCCGCGTCGAGATGGTGAGAATGCGACCGACACCCGCCTCTTCCGCCCGCGCCACGATGGCGTCGAGGTCGTCCGCAAAGTCCGAGAAATCAAGATGGCAGTGACTGTCGACCAGCATTTCACTCAGCTCGGTTACTTGTCCGCCTTGGCTTTCGCCGGTTTTTCCTTTGCCGGCTTGGCCTCGACTGCTGCGTCAGGCTCGACATAGCGCGGGAAAATCGGCGCGGGCGCAGGCAGACTCGTGCCGGGCCGGTGGCGCTTCCCCTGCCCCAGCGCGGCAAAGTCGCGCTCGTCCGCAGGCACGCCCAAAATGTCGAGCAGCTTGGCGGAAGAGTCCGGCATTACCGGCTGCGCCAGAATGGCGATCTGCCGCAACACTTCGGCGGTGACGTAGAGGACCGTGGCCTGCCGTGCCGGATCGGTCTTGGCGAGCGCCCACGGCGCCTCGCCGGCGAAGTAGCGGTTCGCTTCCGCCACGACCGCCCACACCGCGTTGAGCGCCTGATGGATCTGGTAATTGCCGAAAGCGGCGCGCGCCTGATCCATCATCGCGTCGGCCATCGCCAGAATGGCATTGTCGTTGTCGCTGAATGCGCCCGGCGTCGGAAGCTTGCCGTCAAACTGCCGCGCGATCATCGTCAGCGAGCGTTGCGCGAGATTGCCGAGATCGTTGGCAAGGTCGGCATTAGTGCGCGCGACGATCGCCTCGTGGCTATAGCTGCCGTCCTGCCCGAACGGCACTTCGCGCAGCAGGAAGTAGCGGAGCTGATCCACGCCATAGGCGGTCGCAAGACCGAACGGATCGACGACATTGCCGACCGACTTTGACATCTTCTCACCACGGTTGAACAGAAAACCGTGGGCATAGACGCGCTTCGGCAACGGAATGCCGGCGGACATAAGGAACGCAGGCCAGTACACCGCATGGAAACGGATGATATCCTTGCCGATGATATGCGCATCCGCCGGCCAGTAGCGCCAGTTCTTGTCGCCCTCTTCGGGAAAGCCGACTCCGGTGATGTAGTTGGTCAGCGCATCGACCCACACATACATCACGTGCTTCGGGTCGTCAGGGACCGGCACGCCCCAGTCGAAGGTAGTGCGCGAGATCGAGAGATCCTTCAGGCCACTCTTGACGAAGCTGACAACCTCGTTGCGGCGCGCGTCCGGTCCGATGAAATCGGGCTGATCGGCATAGAGCTGCAGCAGGCGATCCTGATAGGCCGAGAGGCGGAAGAAATAGCTCTGCTCCTCCACCCATTCCACCGGGGTGCCCTGCGGGCCGCGGCGCACACGGTCCTCGCCGACGGTGGTTTCGTCCTCGGCGTAATACGCCTCGTCGCGGACCGAATACCAGCCCGCATAACTGTCGAGATAGATGTCGCCGGCCTTCGCCATGCGTCGCCAGATTTCCTGGCTGGATGTGTGGTGCGCCTTCTCCGAGGTGCGGATGAAACGGTCGAACGACACATTGAGGCGCTCGTCCATTTCACGGAAACGGGCGGCGTTGCGCGTCGCCAGCTCCAGCGGCGTCAGCCCCTCCTTCTCCGCCGTCTGCGTCATCTTCAGCCCGTGCTCATCGGTTCCGGTCAGGAAGAACACGTCCTTCCCATCGAGCCGCTGAAACCGCGCCAGCGCATCGGTCGCGATCGCCTCATAGGCATGGCCGATATGGGGCACGCCATTGGGATAAGCGATCGCCGTGGTGATGTAATAGGTTTCTCGGGTCGGACTGGATGCATTCGCCATTGGCGAGCGGGCCTTTCACTGGATTACAAAGCGGTCCTCACGCGCGAAGACCGTCACCGCGTCACCTCGGCAAGAAGCCCAAAAGCCGTAAAAACCAACGGTTTGCGCTCAAGATTGAAGGTTTCTGTTTCGCGTGCGGATTGCGTGATCTTTTCCCATACCTCCGCCAAACGCGCAAGCCGCGGAAGATCGGCCACGGCCTCGGGATTTCGCAGGCGCGCCATGATCCAGCGCTCCATGGTGTCCATGAACGCGCCGAGCGCGTCACGGTCGCTGGTCCCGAGTGCGTCGCTGAGGGCGTGAAGTTCATTACCGTCCACGCGCGGCAGCGTGCTGAGCAGCTTTGCAGTGCGCTCGCGAAGCTTCAGCGCATCCCCGCCAAGCAGCATTAGGGCGCGGGCAACGCTGCCCTCTGCCGCATCGGCGGCATCTATCAGCGCCGGATCGTTGACGTCGATCCCGGTCGCCCTCGCCGTCGCATGGATAACTTCATCAGCCGTCAGCGGCCGCAGCAGAAGCTTTCGGCAACGCGAGAGAATGGTCGGCAGCACCCGCGCGGGCGCACGGCTGACCAGCAGGAACAGCGAGCGCGGCGGCGGCTCCTCCAGCACCTTCAATAGCGCGTTGGCCGAATTCTGGTTCAGCTCCTCCACCGTATCGACGATGCACACCCGCCAGCCCTGCGCGGCGGCGGTCGAGCCAAAGAAGCTCAGAGTGCGGCGAACCTGTGGGACAGTGATGACGGTGTTCATCACGCCCTTGTCGTTGAGCACGCGCTCCAGCGTCAAAAGTCCGCCGTGGGAGCCGGACGCGACCTGGCGGGCCGAATGATCGTCTGGATCGATTTGAAGCGAGGTCGCCCGCTGCACTGCCGGCGACGCCGGGTCGCCATGGGCGAGCACGAACCGCGCCATGCGATAGGCGAGCGTTGCTTTGCCGATGCCGTCGAAGCCGCCGATCAGCCAGGCATGGGGGATCTGGCCGCTGCGATAGGCGGCAAGCAGCGTCTGCTCGCCCTCGCGATGGCCAAATAGCTCGCTGGTCGCGCGCGGATGCGGGATGACGGTTGCCTCGTCGGTGGCCTTGCTCATGCCGCGCTGCCCTTGTCTTGACGCGCAACGGACAGGCGCTGCTGCACCGCCGCCCAGACCCGCGCAGAAACCGTCTCGGCATCGGCATCGGCGTCGATCAGCACGCAGCGATCGGGATTTTCTGCAACGATCTGGCGAAACGCCTCGTTGAGCTGGCGATGAAAGGCGATGCCCTCGGCCTCGAAGCGGTCGGCCTCGCCGGCGCCGCGCCGAAGGTTTGCCCGCTTTAGGCCGACTTCCACGGGCACGTCGAGAACGAGCGTCAGATCGGGCTTGAGGTCGCCGATGGTGACGCGCTCCAGCGCATTGAGGAGTTCGGGCGCAACCTGCCCTACTTTGCCCTGATAGACCTTTGTTGAATCCGCGAAGCGATCGCACAGCACCCATTCGCCGCGCGCCAGCGCAGGCAGGATGACGCGATGAACGTGATCGTCGCGCGCAGCCGCAAACAGCAGCGATTCAAGATCAGAGCCGATCAGCTTGCCCATTCCCGACAGCACGAGATGGCGGATGATTTCCGCCCCCGGCGTGCCGCCGGGCTCCCGCGTGACGAGATTTCGGATGCCCTCGCCCCGGAGCCGCTCGGCCAAAATCCTGATCTGCGTCGACTTGCCGGAGCCTTCGCCGCCTTCAAAGGTGATGAAACGGCCCCGCTCGACAGGGGCCTTTGATCGAACCGCCCGCGCCATCGCTACAGCCTCTCGATCCCGGCGCGGAACAGGCTGATGAAAAGCTCGCTGGCGCCGTCGACTGCGCGCTGCATCAGCGTGCCCTGCCCGACCGCGCTCGCGGTATAGAGCGGCATTTCGACGGCGACATTGCCATTGCGCCACACCTTGATCACACCCACCTTCGCACCCGCCTTCACGGGAGCCTGCAAGGGACCATCATAGATCACCCGCGCCAGCAGCTTGTCGGTGCCGTTGCGCCGGACCATCACGGAAACCGGCTCGGGACTGACCAGATCGACCCTGTGTTCGGCGCCGCCAAACACCTTGGCCTGCCCGACGACCTGGTCGGCGGCGAACACCGCGCGGGTCTCGAAATTGCGGAACCCCCATTCCAGCAGCTTCTTGGCTTCGGCCGCCCTGCTGGCCGCATCCTCCAGCCCATTTACGACAACCACAAGGCGGGTGTGGTTTTGCACCGCAGAGCCGACGACGCCGTAACCGCCCTCCTTCGTGTAGCCGGTTTTCAGCCCGTCGGCACCGTCGAGCGACGTCAACAGCGGGTTGCGGTTGAACTGGCGGATCTTGTTCCAGGTGAATTCGCGCTGGCCGAACAGCTTGTAGTGTTCCGGATAGGTCAGGATCAGGTGCCGGGCGAGCGCCGCCAGTTCGCGCACCGACATCTTGTTGTGCGGATCCGGCAGGCCGGTCGAATTGCCAAAGGTCGAGTGCTCGAGGCCGATTTCCCGTGCCCGCTTGGTCATTCTCTCGACGAAGGCAGTCTCATTGCCGGCGATCCCCTCGGCCAAAATCATGCAGGAATCGTTGCCGCTTTGAACGATGGCACCGTGGAGCAGGTCGTCGACCGAAATCACGCTGTGAATCGCAGCGAACATCGTGGAGCCGCCGGACGGCGCCCCGCCCTTGCGCCACGAGTTCTCGCTCACCCGATACTGGTCGGTGAGCTTTACCTCACCTTTCGCGATTGCATTGAACACGGTTTCAACCGTCATCAGCTTCATCATGCTGGACGGCGCGCGGAGCTGATCGGCATCCTTCTCGAACAGCACGCTGCCGCTTTGAGCCTCGACGAGGATCGCCGTCGGCGCGGCGGTCTCATAGCCGTCGTCTTTTTTCCCAGGTGGCGCGCCTTGCGCCTCCGCCGGAGCGGCGATCCCCGCGAGCAGCCCAAAAGCGAGGACCGCAGCCGCCATCGGCCGGACAAAGCCCGCGAATACGCCGGCTGATCGGCGGCGCCCGCGGTTCGGATGGTCGGTATGAGGCTCAATCTGCATCTTCGAATTCCCAATGCCAGCGTTCTAGATCATGTGCGGCAAAAGGGGAAACCGGCGGCCTGCTGCCAAACGCCGCAAAATGGCCGGGGTCGGCGCAGGATAGCCTGCAATTGCCGCAGCCAGCGGCCACAAGCGCGAAACTTTTGAGATTGTTGTGGATCGCGCCCCCTGGCCATCCCGGCATCGGGCCCAAACCTCGATTAAGGAACAGTTTACCGTGCCAAAACCCCCGGCGCGCACGCCGCCGCCCGGCCCGGTAGGATCGGTCACTCCCCTTGGTCGCCCCAGAGATGACCAGGATCGGCGACAACTTTTTTGAATACGAGACCCTAGATGACCATCACCTCGCCCCTGCGCCTCGTCCCCGTGTCCCTGACGACCGGAGCCATTCGCCCCGACATCACCGTTGATACGCGCGAGGGTGGCGCGACAGCAAGATGGGCCTCCCGCCTTGGCATCTCCGAGGAGGCGCTGCATGCAGCTATCGCCGAGGTTGGCCCGTCCATCGCCGCGGTACGCCGTCATCTTCTGCTGAAATAAACGAAAGGCAGGACGAGCATCGGCGCCGTCCCAAGCCGGGATTGGGCCGAGCCGTGGTGTGCGTGAAGGCAGAGACTTCACTCGCCGGTTATCGATCACGCTCGAAAGATCGTCAGCCCCAGTATCAACAGGACGATGAAGATCACGACGAACACATAGAACAGCACACGCGCGATGTCGCCAGTCGCGGCGGACACGCCTGTAAAGCCGAACAGGCCGGCGATGATCGAGATGACAAGAAAGAACAGCGCCCACTTCAGAATCGACATATCGCACTCTCCGGCAGCTTCAATCGGACATTGAACAAACCTGCCGTAGTCGGGAAAGTTCCGGCTTTCCGAGCGTCAAACGAAACGGACCGGACGGCTAACCATCCGGTCCACTCCGCTGTCGATTGCAGTGCCGCCCTAGAGCACGATGGACGGCAGCCAGGTGGCAAGGCCCGGAAACAACATCACCAAGATCAGCCCGAGCAGCAGCACCAGCGTGTAGGGCGTGACCGAGTGATAGATGTCGCCCATCGTAATGTTCGGGGGCACGATGGCCTTCAGATAGAACAGATTGAAGCCGAAGGGCGGCGTCTGATAGCCGATCTCCATATTGATGATGAAGAGAATGCCGAACCAGATCGGATCGAAGCCATAGGCGGTGATGATCGGGAGAAACACCGGCAGCGTGATCATCATGATGCCGACGGGATCGAGCACCATGCCGAGCAGCAAGAGCACGAGCTGCATGACGATGATCGCGCCCCATGGGCCGCCTGGAATATGCGCGGCTAAGCCCTGGATCAGCGACGTTGCGCCCATGCCCTGATAGGCCGCGCTGAAGGAATGCGCAGCGAACAGGATCCACATGATCATGCCCGTGAGCACGAAGGTGCGGAGCGCTGACTCCCGCACCAGCTCCCATGTCAGCTTGCGATGCACGGCCGCTGAAATCAGCGCACCGAGAACGCCGGACGCCGCGGCCTCCGTCGGCGTCGCGATGCCCAACATGATCGAGCCGAGCACCATCGTCACGATCAGCATCGGCAGCAGCACCGCCCGAAGAGCTTCGATCTTATCCGCCCATGTGCCGCGCTGATCGATAGGAAGCGCCGGTCCCATCTCCGGCTGCAGCCAGCAGCGGATGAAGATGTAGGCGCAGATCATCAGCGCCAGCATGAGCCCCGGAATGACGCCCGCCGCAAACATCTTTCCGACCGACGCACCGGTGATCAGCGAATAGAGGATCATCAAAACGCTCGGCGGGATCAGGATGCCAAGGCCGCCGCCCGCGCTGATACAGCCGATCGCCATGCGCTTGTCGTACTTCTGCTCGAACATCGCCGGCAGCGCGATGGTGCCCATGGTGACCACGGCCGCGCCGCTGATGCCGACCATCGCCGCGAACAACGTGCAGATCGCGACGGTGCCGATGGCAAGGCCGCCGCGCACCCCGCCCCACCACAGGTGCATCATCCGGTAGAGCGCCTGGGCAACGCCGGACTTCTCCAAAATCATCGCCATGTAGACGAACAAGGGGATCGCGATCAGCGTAAAGCTGTTCATGCTGCCCCAGACCTGCGAGGCGACCATGTAGAAGGATTCAATGCCCCAGGTGAAATACAGGAAGACGATCGAGATTCCGCCGAGCACGAACACCAGCGGAAGTCCGGCGATGAGGAAAACGATCAAGGAGAGGAAGAACAGAACCGTCAAGAGACCAATGCTCACTTTTCGCCTCCAGCGGTGTCGTGCAGGGTCAGGTCCGCAGGCATCTCGATGTCGAGCGCAGTCAAAATGTCCTGGATGAGTTTGACGATGCCCTGCATCAGGAGCAGCACGGCGCCGACGGGAATCGCCAGCTTGGCGGGCCAGATCGGCGGGTTCCACGCCGACTGCGAACGCTCCCAGAACTCAATCGATTCATAGGCGAGCGAACTGCCGAAATAGACCAGCGCACCGAGAAACAGAAACGTGAGCACCGATGTGAAAATGTCGATGATCGCGCGATTCCTGATGCTCAGCCGCGAGAACAAGAGGTCGACATTCACGTGCTCGCGATGCAGCAGGATGTAGCCGCCGGAAAGAACCGCATAGATGCCGAACAGAAGCTGCGTCGCCTCCCCGGTCCACACCAGCGGCGATCCGGAGACATAACGCACAAAGATTTCGAAGATCAGGAATGCGAAGATCGGAATGATCAACAGGGAGACCAGGCGTCCGATCCGCTCGTTGAGAAGCGAAACCGCGCGCATGATCACGAAGAGCGCTTGCATGATGCGACATCCCGTGCAGCACCGGGCACGATCAGGCGCCCGGAAATCCCAGCGTCAGAAAAAGGCGGACCATCAAGGAAACACCCGAAGCGTATGCCGCTCCGGGTGCCGCTGCCTTTACTCGATGTAGCCGAGCTCGCGCAGAAAGCCTTTCAGCGTATCGACGGCCTTTTGCGCCACCGGGCCTTTCTTGGCCTCTTCATCCCAATGCTTCATCGCGACCTTGGAGGCATGGGCAAGCACATCATCCGGCAGCTGGTTGACCTTGACGCCCTTCTCCTTGATGGCCTTCGCCAGCGTCACCTGCTCCTGGAACTGGTACTCGTTGGTGCGAAGCCAGAACTGATCTTTCAGCAGATCGTAGAAGCACTTGCGCGACTGCTCCGGCAAGGCGTCGATTGCCTTCTGGTTAACAACGAAGGCGTCGGTGCCGGCGATGTTGAGCGCGGGCTTGATGTGATACTTTGCGACCTCGTAGAAGCCCATCGAGTTCGCGCCCTGCACTGCGCCCCAGTGCACGCTGTTGATCACGCCGGTGGAGAGCGCCGGATAGATTTCCGGCCCTGGCAGGAACGAAGCGGAGGCGCCAGCGTCAGTGAGAAAACGCTGCAGCACGCCGGACGAACGCACCTTCAGCTTGCGAAAATCGTCGAGCGACGTGACAGGCGTCTTCGACACCATTTCGGTGGGATAGACCTTATCGGTCGAGTAGAAAACGCCGTGGACCGCCACCTCGTCACGGATCATTTTCTCAAAGCCGAGCTGGCTATGGAAGAACGCGGTCTCCCAAACGTTGCGGAAGGCAAACGGCAGGCCCGATGCAATTCCGGCGGTCGTGATCGTCTCGGGCAAATAGCCCGGCGAGATCGTGCCCATCTGAATGATGCCGCGTTTCACCGCGGGAAAGGTTTCCTTCGCGGGAAACAGCGCGCCAGCCTCGTGAAGGTCGAGCACGAACTGCCCCTTGGTGCAATCGGCGAGCTTTGTCTTCAACGTGCCGAGGCTGTCCTTGAACGAACTGCTGGCGCTCGGCCAATGCGACTGCACGCGCCATGTTGTCGTCTTTTCTTGCGCAACGCCCGACGTTGGATAAGCCAGCAGCACAGTCGCTGCAGACATCATGATACCCGCGGTCAACTTCAGTCGATTGTTGGTCACGCTGCGCTTCCTCTTACTTTTGTATTTTGATCAGTCATTTTTGATTGTTCAAAAGACTAGGAGGACGACATGGCGGGTGTCAACACGGCAAGCCCGCGCAGCGCAAACACGTGCATCATTGGCAACGACAAAGGCGTAACGGAAAAATTATCGTGTGATCAATGACATCAACGCGACAAGCAGGCGTCAATTCCGCATGGCGAACGAGCAATGCGCACAACATCGCAAGCGATCTCGTAGCCCATGCGATGCTGCGCCTGCTCTCGCCTTCCGCACAGCGAAAAAGAATATGCTTTGCGCATGCAAATTCGAAACAGGCATGCGCAGCAGATGGCAACGAGGCGCGCTGATTCGACGCACCGCCATCTGCTCGCGCATCCGAAGTGCGCAGGCTCAACCAAACGATCAGTGTGTCGTCAGATGCCGAGATAGGCCTCGCGCACGCGCTCGTCGGCGATCAGCTCAGACGACGTGCCCGACATGGTGATACGGCCGACTTCCATCACGTAGCCGCGGTCGGCGATCTTCAGCGCACCATAGGCATTTTGCTCGACCAGCAGCACGGTCACGCCAAGGGCCTTGAGCCCCTTGATGACGTTGAAGATCTGCTGCACGAGCAACGGCGCCAGCCCCATCGACGGCTCATCGAGGAGCAGGCATTGCGGCCGCCCCATCAATGCGCGGGCGATTGCGAGCATCTGCTGCTGCCCGCCGGATAGTTGGCCCGCGGTAATCTCGCGCTTCTCCTGCAGCACCGGAAACATCTCGTAGGCCTGATCCATGTCGGCCCGCACGCGCGCGTCGGAGAACAGGTATGCGCCGAGCCGCAGATTTTCCGCGACCGTCAGGTTGGTAAAGATCTGCCGGCCCTCGGGCGACTGGGCAAGGCCACGCGCGATGCGCTTATGCGCCGGCACTCCGTTCAGCGGCTCGCCGCGAAACTCGATCGTTCCTGCCGAGGCCGGCTGAATTCCGGAAAGGCACTTGAGCAGCGTCGTCTTGCCTGCGCCGTTGGCACCGACGACAGTGACGATTTCACCCTGATTGATGGTCAGGTCGATGTCATGCAGCACCTCGATCCGACCATAGCGCGAGCACAGTCCTCTAACGGTCAGCATCGGGAAGGTCCTTCACGTCGGCGCCGAGATAGGCTTCGATCACGTTGGGGTCGCGGCTCACCGTCGCCGGATCGCCCTCCGAGATCTTTTCGCCGTGATCGAGCACGACGATATAATTCGAGATATGCATCACCATCTTCATGTCGTGCTCGACGAGCAGAACGGCGATGCCCTCGGCCGCGACCTGAGCGATGAGCTGGTCGATCTCCCGAGTCTCGACCGCGTTGCACCCGGCGGCCGGTTCATCGAGCAGCAGGATTTTTGGATTGACCGCAAGCGCACGGGCAATCTCCAGCCGCTTCAGCGCGCCATAGGAGAGCGAGCCGGCCTCGCGGTGCGCGACCTCCCCTAGCCCCACCCGCTCGAGCAGCTGTCGGGCCGACGCGCGCGCGCTCTCGGAGCGGCGGCGCGAACCGGGCAGGCTCAACAGGTCGGACCAGATCGGGCCGCGCTCCTCCAGGTGATGGCCGGTGATGACGTTTTCCAGCACGGTCATCGCTTGGAAAATCTGCAGGTTCTGGAACGTGCGCGACAGACCGCGGCGCGCCAGAAGATGCGGCTCCATGCCGGTGACATCTTCGCCGTTCAGCCGCACGCGGCCGGATTTCGGAATGTAGATTCCGGAAATCAGGTTGAAGAGCGTCGTCTTGCCCGCGCCATTGGGCCCGATCACCGACGCGATCTCGCCCGGCTTCACCGAGAAGCTGACATTGTGAACCGCGCGGGTGCCGCCGAAGACGATTCCAAGTCCCTGAACTTCGAGCAGGCTCATTCGCTCTTCCCTCGCAGACGGCGGCCGATCGACGGCAAAATCCCTTCAGGCAGGAAGATCATGACAAGCATCATGACGAGGCCGAGCAGGATGTACTCATATTCCTGAAACACCGTGAGCACCTGCGGCAGGATTGTCAGAATTGCCGCGCCGAAAACTGCGCCGAGCACCGAGCCCGCGCCGCCGAGCACCGCCATCGTCACCATCTCGATGGAGTGCATGAAGCCGGCGGCATCCGGCGTGATGAACTTGTTCTGCAGGGCGAGCAGCGAGCCTGCTGCCGACGCATACACTGCCGAGATGACGAAGGCCTGCAGCTTCAACCGGGGCACATCGATGCCGACCGTGCGCGCCGCCACTTCGGAGCCATGAAGCGCCCGCAGCGCCCTGCCCGTCGGGCTGTTGTAGATATTGAGCGCAATCCATGCACCGAGCAGCAGCGCGAGCCCGGCGAAGGCGTACCAGAACTCGGCGTTGGTCAGGTTGAGGCCCGCATCCTTGAGAAGGCCGCGCAGGCCGAGGTCGGGCACGGCAATGCCGTCCGGCCCGCCGGTGATCGCTCCCTCCTTGGAAAGCACCATCGACACCAGCACGCCGAAGCCGAGCGTAGCGACGCCAAGATAATAGCCTTTCAGTTTCAGGATCGGGCGCCCGACGAGCCATGCCATGACCGCGGAAAGGATCGCGCCAAGCACCGCCGCGATGGACGGGTGGATGCCGAGATAGAGCGGGCCGAGCGCGCAGGTATATGCGCCAATGCCGACAAAGCCGGCATGGCCGAGACTGATCTGCCCGGCATAGCCGATCAGGATCACCATGCCGACCACCGCGAGGCCATTGACGAACACCAGCGATCCCACGCGATAGTAGAATGCCGACGGGAAGAACAACGGCGCGACCGCAATGAGCGCGGCGAGCACGAGGAGCGTGACAAGTTTGGTATGGCGCGTCATGGTCACACTCGATCCGTCGAGCCTTTTGCGAACAGCCCGTTCGGCATCGCAAAGAGCACGGCAATGATCACGACGAAGGCGGCCGCATCCTTGTATTGCGAGCTGATATAGCCAGCGGTCAGCGCTTCGATGATGCCGAGCAGAATGCCGCCGACTAGCGCGCCCTTGGGGTTGCCCATGCCGCCCAGCATCGCCGCGGCAAAGCCCTTGAGCGCAAGACCGATGCCGACGTCATAGCTCACCAGCGTGATCGGCGTGACGAGAACGCCGCCGAGCGCGCCGATGGCTGCGGACAGCGCGAAGCTCAGGGTCATCACATATTTCGTATTGATGCCGACGAGCTGCGCCGCCATCCGGTTGTTGGCGGTGGCGAGCACTGCACGCCCTAGGAGCGTGCGCGTGAAAAAAAGATAAAGCCCGACGAACACCGCCATCGCGCCGGCGATCACCCACAGGCTTTGCGGCAATATCGTCGCGCCCAGCACGGCAATCGGCGCATCGCCGGAAAACGCCGGGAAGCGATGCAACTGCTTGTCAAAGACCACCTGCGCGACACCGCGAATGAAGATCGATGCGCCAATCGTGATGATGATCAAGGAGACGACCGGCGCGCCGCGCGCAGGCTCGATCGCCAGTTTGTTCAAAAGAACTCCGACACCCGCTGTCAGGACGATCGCGACAATGGCCGCGAGCGGAAGCGGCAGTCCGGCGGCATAGGTGAACACCGTGATCATGCCGCCGAGCATGACGAACTCGCCTTGCGCGAAGTTCACGACGTCGGACGCGTTATAGATAATGGTAAAGCCAAGCGCGATGAGCGCGTAGACCGCTCCGACGGTGATGCCGGATAACAGGAACTGCATCAGTTCAGGCATATAAACCTCGGCGCTGTGGACTTGGGGGCCGGGTTGCCCGGCCCCCATCCAGCATTATTCGACAATGGTCCAGTTGCCATTGCGGATTTCGAGCATCTTGAACGCGCTGAGATCGAGGCCGAGGTGATCGGTCGGCGACATCGTGACGATGCCGGTCGTGCCGACAAGGCCGGAGGTCTTTTCAATCGCATCGCGGATTGCGGCCGGCTTCGTCGAACCTGCGCGCTTGATCGAGTCCACAAGGATCTGCATGGCATCATATGCATAGCCGCCGAAGGTCGAGACCGGCGTATTGTAGGCGGGCTCATACGACTTCTTGTAGGCGAGAACGACGGGCTTCTGCTTGTCGCTGTCGCTCAGGAGGTCGGCCACGAGCAGCGCGGTCCCCGGCAGACGGATGCCTTCTGACGCTTCCTTGCCGGCAAGCTTGATGAACTCGCCCGACGCAACGCCGTGCGACTGGTAGAACGGCATCTTGATCGCGAGCTGGGCATAGTTGCGCGTCACAACGGCCGGGCCCTGGCCGAAGCCGGCGTTCAGCACCGCCTGCACGTTCGGTGCATTTTTGATCTTGGTGAGCTGCGGCGTCATGTCGGCATCCTGCGGGCCGTAGATCTCGTCCGCGATCACGTCGATACCGTAGTTGCCCTTCACATCGAGGCACTGCTTGCGCATCGACGCGCCAAAACCGTCCGAACCGGAAATCATCGCGATCTTGGTGAAGCCTCGCTTCTTCATGTCGACGAAGATTTTTTCGCAGGCCATCCGGTCGGTGTGCGGGGTCTTGAAGGTCCAGGCCTGCACCGGCTTGATGATTTCGATCGCACCGGCGAGCGAGATGAAAGGCACCTTGGCTTCTGCCGCGACCGGCATGATCGACATCGTCGCGCCCGTGGTGGTGCCGCCGACGATGGCAACGACGCCGTCGTCCTCGACCAAGCGCGTTGCAAATGTGCGCGCCTTGTTCGGATCGCCGCCGTCGTCATAGATGAACAGCTTGATCTTTTCGCCGTTGATGCCGCCGGCGTCGTTGATTTCCTTGACCATCATGCGGATCGTCTGGCCTTCGGGAACCCCGAGATAGCCGGCGGGTCCGGTTTCGGACAGGCTCGCGCCGATCTTGATTTCGGCCTGAGCGGCCCCGACCGGCCCCAGCATCGTCACGGCGAGCGTGGCGGCCCCAAGTGCAGTGGAAATTTTCATCAGCTTCCTCCTCGACAACGGCATTCGTTCCTCCTGATGCGTATCGTTCGCACTTTTTGGCGGTAATTTATCACCCGACGCCGCCTCTATTGGCGAGGGCACGTCGGTCCCTGCGCGTCAAAGCTATGACAAGTCTTCCGGCCTGACCAACGATTTGCCGACAGAAGCGGCAAGCCGAGGTCACGACCATTTTCGCTAAATTGATTGACCGCCCGGACAATGTAAAGTGTTTTCGTGCGTCATCACCGACTTGCTGACTCTTGTCGCATCCCGCGCTGTCGACGAAGCGGGAAAGGGGCGGCAGTTCCGCAATTTAATCGATGCGAGAATATGTGGCGGTGGCGCGCAAGCAGGCGCCAATCACCCAGCCTCGACGGGAGCGGCGGCGGGTTCCGCACGCCGAAACGAGCGAAACAATTGCTCCACGCATGCAGCGCCGTGCGCGACGAGATCGAAGCTCCGACCATAGCGAAGCCAGTCGACCCAGAGCCCTCGCATCATCAGCGCGAACACGCGCGCCGCGACATCCGGGGACCACTGCGGCACCAAAGCACCGTCGTCTCGGGCCATCGTGAAGATCCGCGCGAGATTGGCCTGCATCGCCGTGTCCGCGTCTTGCTGCCGCTGAAGCACGTCCGCCATTTCGCCAAGATATTCGCAGCGGAACAGAAGAATAGCGTAGACGCGCTGACGCTGTTCGTCCGCCGCCAGCGTCGCCAGCGAGTCACAGGCCACCCGTTCGAGCAGCCCCAGGGGATCGGGATTTCCGCAGGCTGCGGCCTGCTCCACCATGTCCTCCTGCGGTAGCCTCACGTCCTCGAGCATGGCCCGAAAGAGCGCCACCCTGTCAGCAAAATGCCAATAGATCGCGCCGCGCGTGACGCCGGCTTCCTCGGCGATCTGCTCCAACGATGTCTGGGCTACGCCATTTGCGAAGAAAAGACGTTCCGCAGCGTCCAAAATGCGCCGCCGCGTTTCCTTTGCTGCCGATTTTGTGTTCCGCGCCACAGGTTCTCTCTTTACATACACCGATGTATGTATATCGTGCGCTGCCGTAAAAGGAAGACCCTCCCAGGGCACCGCATAGGTATTGAATGACCTCGAGCACCAAAACGATCTCGGCCGCCCTTGCGACACTCGCTGCTATCGGCCTGTCCGGCTGCGACAACACTCCGGCGGCAGCGCCGCCCGCGCCGCCGCCGCCCAGCGTCTCGGTTTCGGTGGTCAAGCCGGAAGCCGTTCCGCTGCGCTACCAGTATGCGGGCCGCATAGCCGCGTTCCGCGAAGTCGAGATCCGGGCGCGTGTTCAGGGCATTTTGCAGGAAAAGACCTTTACTGAGGGCGCGACCGTGAAGGCGGGCGACGTCCTGTTCCGGATAGATCCGGCCACTTATGAGGCGCAACTCGCGAGGGCGCAGGCGCAGCTACAGGAGGCTAAGGCACAGGTCGAGCGCACGCGGCGCGACTCCGAGCGGGCCAGCACCCTGTTCCAGCGCAATGTGGGAACCGAGAAGGCGCGCGACGACGCCCATTCCGCCCATGCGCTTGCCCTCGCGAGCGTCGCCGGCGCCGAAGCGCAGCTTCGCACCGCCGAAATCAATCTCGGCTACACCACGATCACCGCGCCGATCGGTGGCATCACCAGCCTGCGCGTGATGCCCGAGGGCAGCCTCGTCGGCACCGGCGCGGATAACAGCCTGCTCACCCACATCACCCAGCTCGATCCGGTCTACGTGAATTTCTCCTTCACCAATTCCGAGGCGGTCGAGATCCGCCAACTGATCGACAGCGGCGAAGCAAAAATCTCCGCCAACGGCAAGTTGCAGGTTGCCATCAGCTTCGGCGACGGCCGCACCTATCCGCAGAAGGGCGTGATCGACTTCACCGACAGCAATCTCGATCTGAAAACCGGAACGCTGCGCTCCCGCGCCGTCGTCACCAATCCCGACAAGCAGTTGCGCCCCGGCGAATTCGTGCGCGTCAGCGTCGAGGGCGTCACTCGCCTCAACGCCATCGTCGTGCCGCAGGTCGCCGTGATGCAGGGCGCGCAGGGACAGTATGTCTACACGCTCGATGCCGAGAACAAGGCATCGGTGCGGCCGGTCACGATCGGACGCGAAGTGGACAAGGGCTGGATCGTCGAGAAAGGCCTCAAGGAGGGTGACCGTATCGTCACCGAGGGCATCATCAAGGTGCGGCCCGGCCAGGCCGTCACCGTCGCCTCCGCGAAGGATGCCGCCAAGTCAGGCGCGCCGACCCAATGAAAATCAATCCCTTCATCGACCGTCCCGTCTTTGCGATGGTCATTTCGATCGTGTTCGTGCTCGCCGGTCTGGCGGCGATGCGCTCGCTCGCGGTCGAACAATATCCGCAGATCGTCCCGCCGCAGGTCGTCGTCCAGGCGACCTATCCCGGCGCCAATGCCGAAACCGTCGCGCAGGTCGTCGCGGCGCCGCTTGAGCAGCAGATCAACGGCGTCGAAAACATGCTCTACATGCAATCGACCAATTCGAGCGCGGGCACGATGCGCCTGACGGTGACGTTCCAGATCGGCACCAATCCCGACCAGGCGACGATCAACGTCAACAACCGCGTGCAGCGCGCGATTTCGACGCTGCCATCGGAAGTGACGCGGCAGGGCCTCATCGTCAACAAGCAGTCGAGCTCGATCCTCGCCGTGCTGGCGATGTCGGCGGATGACCCGCGCTATGACTCGATCTACATCAGCAACTATGCGCTGCTGAACGTCATCGACGAGCTCAAGCGCATTCCCGGCATCGGCGACGCCGCCCTGTTCGGCGCCAAAAACTACTCCATGCGCATCTGGCTGCGCCCGGACAAGCTCGCCCAGTACGACCTGACCCCGGGGGACATCGCCGCCGCCATCCGCGAGCAGAATTCGCAGTTCGCCGCCGGCCGCTTCAATGAGGAACCGTCGCGCAGCAATCTCGCCTTCACCTATTCAGTGAACACCGAAGGCCGCCTGCCGGATGCAAAAGCGTTCGAGAACATCATCGTGCGCTCGGACTCGCACGCCGCAACCCTGCGCCTCAAGGATGTCGCTCGCGTCGAGCTCGGCGCGCAGAACTATGCCTTCGCGGCGACGCATAACGGCACGCAGGCGGTGCCGATCGGCATCTATCTGCAGCCGGGCGCCAACGCCCTTGGCACGCTCGACGCCGTGCGCGCCCGCCTCGCCGAACTGCAGAAGAACTTTCCGCAGGGCCTGAAGGTGTCGATCCCCTATGACACCACGGCCTTCGTCCGCGTCTCGATCCACCAGGTCATCAAGACCTTCGTCGAGGCGATGGTGCTCGTCCTCGTCGTGGTCTTCATCTTTCTTCAGAACTGGCGCGCGACGCTGATCCCCATTCTCGCAGTGCCGGTCTCCATCCTCGGCACCTTCGCGGGCATGTACGCCCTCGGCTTTTCGATCAACCTCCTGACGCTGTTCGGCCTCGTGCTGGCCATCGGCATCGTGGTGGACGACGCCATCGTGGTGCTCGAAAATGTCGAGCGCATCATGGCGACGGAAAAGCTGTCGCCGCGCGAAGCCTCGATCAAGGCCATGCAGGAAGTGACCGGCCCGGTGATCGCCATCGTGCTCGTGCTGTGCGCGGTGTTCATCCCGGTCGCGTTCATGGGCGGCCTTGCCGGCGAAATGTATCGCCAGTTCGCCGTCACCATCGCGGTATCGGTGACGATCTCCGGCATTGTCGCGCTCACCCTCAGCCCTGCTCTCTGCGCGCTGATCCTCAAGCCCGGGCACCATGAGCCGATGGCGCCGTTCCGCTGGTTCAACCGGATGTTTGAGCGGATCACCTCCGGTTACACCGTCGGCGTGCGCTTCCTGCTGCGCCGCGCGATGGTCGGGCTACTCCTGTTTGCGGCCCTCGGCGCGGTGACGGGCTATCTTTTCATGCGCCTGCCCGGCGCGCTCGTCCCCGACGAGGATCAGGGCAGCGTGTTCACCGTCGGCCTGCTGCCGCCCGCGGCCTCCATGACGCGCACGCAAGCGGTCATGAACGAGGTCAACAAGAGCATTCTGGCGCGTCCGGAAGTCCGCGATATCGTCAGCTTCTCGGGCTTCGACCTGCTGGCCGGCGTGCAGAAGCCGAGCGCGGGCGTTTCCTTCGTGCAGCTCAAGGACTGGAGCGAGCGCAAGGCCCCGTCGCAAAGCTCCGCGGCGCTTGCGCAATCGTTCTTCGCCCTCAACGGCCCGGTGAAGGATGCCATGATCATGGCATTCACCCCGCCGCCGATCATGGGCATGAGCAACACCGGCGGCTTCGAGGCGTTTGTTCAGGATCGCCGGGGCGGCACTCCCAACGACCTGATCGAGGCCACAAAGAAGCTCGTCGATGCTGCCGCGAACCGGCCGGAACTCGCGGGCGTGCGCACGACCTTCGTCAGCGACGTGCCGCAGTACAAGGTCTTCCTTGACCGCGAGAAGGCCAAGGCGCTCAACGTTCCGATCGCCTCGATCTTCGAGACGATGCAGAGCACCTTCGGCAGTCTCTACGTCAACGACTTCACCCTGTTCGGGCGGAACTATCAGGTCAACCTGCAGTCCGAAGCCAACTTCCGCGAGCGACCGGAAGACCTCAAGCAGGTGTTCGTCAAGTCGACGACCGGCAACATGATCCCGATCGATACCCTACTCCGCGTCGAGCGGATCGTCGGCCCCGACCAGATGGATCGCTTCAACGCCTTCATGGCCGCGAAGGTGATGGGTAACCCGGCGCCGGGTTACTCGTCGGGCCAGGCAATCAACGCCATGCGTGAGCTCGCCACGCAGCACCTGCCCGATGGCTACCAGATCGCCTGGACCGGCTCCGCCTTTCAGGAAATCGCGACCGGCGGCACCGGCGCCCAGGCGCTGATCTTCGGCCTGATCATGGTGTTCCTCATCCTCGCGGCGCAATATGAGCGCTGGTCGCTGCCGCTTGCGGTGGTGACGGCGGTGCCGTTCGCCCTGTTCGGCGCCTTGGTCGCGATCTGGCTGCGCGGGCTCAACAACGACGTCTACTTCCAGATCGGCCTTGTGACGCTGATCGGTCTTGCGTCGAAGAACGCCATTCTGATCGTCGAGTTCGCGGTGTTGAAGCGTCGTGAGGGCATGGACGTGATGGCGGCGGCCGTCGAAGCGGCGCGGCTTCGCTTCCGCCCGATCGTGATGACGTCCCTCGCCTTCATCCTGGGTTGCGTTCCGCTCGCGACATCGACGGGCGCGGGCGCGGCCAGCCGCCACTCGATCGGCACCGGCGTGATTGGTGGCATGCTGGCGGCGACCTTCATCGCCGTGTTCTTCATCCCGCTGTTCTACCGGCTGATCGCGGGTAAAGATTCCCGCCGCGACAGGAAGGCAGCCGCCGCGCAAGAACCGGCAGCCTCATAGCCGCCCCGGGCGCGCGGCGCTGGACCAAACCCTGACGGGCCGGGCATCTCATCGATGTCCGGCCCGTTCGCTTTAAATTTCACAATGGCGCCCGACCCGGATTCAGGAACCGCCCCGCCAAAAAACGCCTTGGGTATCCATTGCCGTATCCGAATGGTGACGCTCATTCGATCCGATGGTATCTTTTTGTGGGGCTTGTTACTCCCATCGGAGAATTGCCACCTAAACAAAAAGAAAGAGCAGATCGTCGTTTGAAGTCTGGGATTCTCGTCGGCCACAACTGCGCCTGAAGCGCACGGCCGGCTTATTTGGACGGTGCCACGCCGATGGAAATATGTTCCGCGCGGCCAGTGCAGACGTCAACCAGCTTATGAAGAGCGAGGAACGATCATGATCAGATTGACTGTCAACGGCCAGGAGCAGTCCTGGGATGGCGATCCGGACCTGCCCCTCCTTTGGTTTCTGCGTGACGAGATCGGCCTGACGGGCACCAAATTCGGCTGCGGCGAGGCCCTCTGCGGGGGCTGCACGGTAATGGTCGACAAGGACGCGGTGCGCTCCTGCATCACCTCCGTCAACGATGTTGCCGGGCGGCAGATCACGACAATTGAGGGGCTTCATCCGACCGGCGATCACCCGGTCCAGAAGGCGTGGCGGCAGCTCAACGTGCCGCAATGCGGCTTTTGCCAGACCGGGCAGATCATGCAGGCCGCGGCCCTGCTCGCGACCAATCCCAAGCCGACGCACGACCAGATCCTCGAAGCCATGGCGGGGAATATCTGCCGCTGCGGCTGCTATCAGCGGATCGCCAATGCGGTTCAGCTCGCTTCGACAGGGGTGTGATCATGAACATCGATGTGATGCCTCGCCGCAAACGCGGCTTTGAAGCGTATCTGCCGATCGAAAAAATCTCGCGCCGCAGCGTGTTGAAAACTCTGGGCATTGCCGGCGGCCTCGTGCTCGCCGCGCCTGTGCTCTCCCGCACCGCTTTCGCCGCCTATCAGACCGGCGCGAACGAGATGCCGCATGGCACGGTGGTCGATCCGCGCGTATTCGTCGCGATCGCCCCGGATGGCACCGTCACCATTCTGGCGCACCGCGCGGAAATGGGCACCGGCGTGCGCACCAGTCTGCCGATGGTCGTCGCCGAGGAGATGGAGGCCGACTGGTCGCGCGTGAAGGTGCAGCAGGCGCACGGCGACGAACGGAAGTTCGGCAATCAGGATACCGACGGTTCGCGCAGCACGCGGCACTATCTGATGCCGATGCGCCAGATCGGCGCGTCCGCCCGCGCAATGCTCGAGGCCGCCGCCGCGAAGAAATGGGGCGTGCCGGTGGACGAGGTGAAGGCAGCCAATCATGAAGTGCTGCACAACGCCAGCGGCCGCCGGATCGGTTTCGGCGACCTTGCGGCCGACGCAGCCGCGCAGCCGGTGCCGGATCTGAAAACCCTCAAGCTGAAGGACCCCAAAACGTTCCGCTATATCGGCAAGGGTCAGATCAGCATGGTCGACCTGCACGATATCACCACGGGAAAGGCGCAATATGGCATCGACGTGCGCCTGCCCGGGATGAAATACGCGGTGATCGCAAGGCCGCCCGTTACCGGGGGCAAGCTCGTGTCCTTCGACGCGACGGCTGCGCTGAAAATTTCCGGCGTGGAAAAGGTGCTCGAGGTGCAGGGCTGGCCGTGGCCGTCGAAATTCCAGCCGCTCGGCGGCGTCGCCGTCGTCGCACGCAACACCGGCGCTGCGATCAAGGGCCGCGCTGCCCTCAAGATCGTCTGGGACGATGGCCCCAACGGCACGTATGAAAGCGCAAGCTATCGCAAGACGCTTGAGGAGGCCGCCCGCAATCCCGGCCTCGTTGTCCGCAATGAGGGCGATGTCGACACGGCATTGAAGAGCGCGGACAAGGTGGTCGTCGGTGAATACTACCTGCCCCATCTTGCGCATGTCAGCATGGAGCCTCCGGTCGCTGTCGCCAATGTCAAGGACGGAAAGGCCGAAGTCTGGGCGCCGGTGCAGAGCGCGGGTGGCACGCAAGAGGACGTCGCGAAAACGCTCGGCATCGCCCTGGACGATGTGACGGTGAATGTCACGCTGCTCGGCGGCGGGTTCGGCCGCAAGTCGAAATGCGACTATGCCCTGGAAGCCGTGCTTCTCTCGAAAGCAGTTGGCGCGCCAGTGAAGGTGCAATGGACCCGCGAGGATGATGTGCGCCACGATTTTTTCCACACTGTGTCGGTGGAGCGCATCGAGGCCGGCCTCGACAAGGACGGCAAGGTGATCGCATGGCGGCATCGCAGCGCGGCGCCGAGCATCGCTTCGACGTTCGCGCCGAATGTGATGCATGCCGCCCCCTTTGAGCTCGGGATGGGGCTGATCGACGTGCCCTTCGAAATCGCCAATATCCGCTGCGAAAATCCCGCCGCTGCGGCCCACACCCGCATTGGCTGGTTCCGCTCGGTCTCGAACGTTCCACGCGCTTTCGCCGTCCAGTCAATGGTCGGTGAGCTTGCCCATGCGACCGGCCGCGATCAGAAGGAGATGCTGCTGCAGCTCATCGGCTCGCCGCGCCATGTCAAACTCGACTCGGTCAAGGATGCGTGGAACTATGGCGAACCGTTCGACAGCTATCCGATCGACACCGGCCGTCTGCGCCGTGTCGTCGAACTCGTCGCGGAGAAAGGCCGCTGGGGCCGCAGCGTGCCGAAGGGCCATGGCCTCGGCATCGCCGCCCATCGCAGCTTCGTCAGCTATGTCGCGACGATCGTCGAGGTCTCGGTCGATGACAAGGGCAAGCTGACCGTCCATCAGGTCGACACCGCGATCGATTGCGGCACCTATGTCAATCCGGAGCGGATCCAGTCCCAGATGGAGGGCTGCGCGGTGATGGGCCTGAGCCTCGCCAAATATGGCGAGATCACCTTCAAGGACGGGCGGGTGCAGCAGGGCAACTTTGATAACTTCCCGCTCATCCGCATCGATGAGGCGCCCATCGTCACCAATGTCTACATCGCGCCCGCCGACGAGGATACGCCGCCAAGCGGCGTCGGCGAGCCGGGCCTGCCGCCATTCGCTCCGGCATTGATCAATGCGATCTTTGCCGCGACCGGCAAGCGCATCCGCACGTTGCCGATAGGCAAGCAGCTTGAAACCTAGCGGGGCGCAGAAATCAGATCGCGCCGGAGCAACTCGTCCCGGCGCGACCTCAACATCCCTAATGCAGAACGGACCGCCGCCCTTAATCGGGGAAAGCTAAGCGGTCGCCTGCTCCGTCAGCCCGAGAACCTTCTGCATATCCTCGCGGATCTTGAATTTTTGAATCTTGCCCGTCACCGTCATCGGGAATTCGGTGACGATGCGGATGTACTTCGGCACCTTGTAGTGCGCGATCTGCCCCTTGCAGAAATCGCGCACCTCGTCGGCAGAGAGTGCGCTGCCCGGCTTGAGGATCAGCCACGCACACAGCGCTTCGCCGTATTTTTCATCCGGAACACCGACCACCTGCGCGCTGCTGATCATCGGGTGGCGGCATAGAAATTCCTCGATCTCGAACGGTGAAATGTTCTCGCCGCCGCGAATGATCAGGTCCTTGATCCGGCCGACGATGTTGACGTAGCCGTCCGGATTGATGACGCCGAGATCGCCGGTGTGCATCCAGCCGTCGCGGTCCAGCACCTCCTGCGTCTTGGCCTCATCCCCCCAATAGCCGCGCATCACCGAATAGCCTCGCGTGCAGAGTTCCCCCGTTTCGCCCGCAGGCAACACGCTGCCGGTCGCCGGATCGATGATCTTGATCTCTATATGCGGGTGAACCGTGCCGACGCTCGAAACGCGTTTGTCCAGCGGCGCATCGGTCGTGCTTTGGCAGCTCACCGGGCTCGTCTCCGTCATGCCGTAGGCGATCGTGATCTCGGAGAGATGCATCTCGTTGACCGCACGCTTCATCAACTCGATCGGGCATGGCGCGCCGGCCATAATGCCGGTGCGCAAGGTCGACAGATCGTACTCCTTGAAGCGCGGATGATCGAGCTCGGCGGCGAACATTGTCGGCACGCCATGCAGCGCCGTGCAGCCCTCCTCCTCGATCGCCTGCAGGACGGTCAGCGGATCGAAGCCGTCATTCGGATAGACGATCGTCGAGCCGTGCGAGATGCAGGCAAGATTGCCCATCACCATGCCGAAGCAATGGTAGAGCGGCACTGGCACGCACAGCTTGTCTTCATGCGTGAGCTTCATCTGTTCACCGACGAAGAAGCCGTTGTTCAATATATTCCGGTGCGTCAGCGTCGCACCTTTCGGAAAGCCCGTAGTGCCGCTGGTGAACTGGATGTTGATCGGGTCAGTCGCGCGAAGCGTGCGCGCAAGCTCCTGCACGCGGGGATCGTCCTCGTTGCCGCTTGCCAGCAGGCGCGAGAAACGCACAGCCCTCGACTGATCGACCCAGGCCTGACGCTCATCCAGCTCCTGCCCCACCCCATCGGTCCACATGACATGGCGAAGGTGCGGCAGCTTCGCCGCGTGGAGTTCGCCGCCGATGCCGTCCCTCAGCTCCGGCGCGAGTTCAAGCAGAATGTCGAGATAGTTGCTGGTCTTGAACTGACGCATCGTCACGAGCATTTTGCAGCCGGACTTGTTCAGCGCGTACTCCAGCTCCGTTACCCGATAGGCCGGGTTGATGGTGACGAGAATAAGGCCGGTCTTTGCAGTCGCAAGCTGCGTGAGCAGCCACGCGACGTTGTTGTGCGACCAGACGCCAACGCGGTCGCCGGGCACCAGCCCGAGCTCGAGCAGCGCACTTGCAAGCCGGTTCACTTCGCGCTGCAGATCGCGGTACGTGTAACGCAAGCCTTCATGCCGGCTGACGATCGCCCCGCGGTCCGGCCATCTTGCGACCGTGTCGTCGAACACATCGCCAATCGTCTTCTCGATCAAGGGCTGATCGGTCGCACCTACCGCAAGGCTTTCAGTCAACATTTTCCCAATTCCTCCCGAAGCACATCAGCGTGTGCCTTTTTCCGATTTGATCACGAGGCGATCAAAGCTTCAACGCGGAAGGCACATTGGCTGTGCAGTCAGCGGGCGCGGATCCAGCTGATCCGCGCGGAACCGCCGCCCGAGGCCGAGGCATTGGTCAGAACGAGTTCGTCGGCAGACGCCATTGCAGCTCCGCGTTTCTGCGTGGTTCCGATCCAGTTCGGCAGCGTCGCACCCAAAATCTCGAAAATCACGCCGCCTCCTGTCTCGCTCAGCGAATACCGGCCGAAATACGCGATCGAACCGCGGACAACCGCCCCGTTCTCCTCCGCCGTACCACGCTCGCGATTGCCGCTCGCAAAGCGCGGCAGATCCGGCCGGACGATGACGATCGAAAAGTTGTCGTGCGCATCGAACATCGCAATTCCCTTCGGCGCCGCGCCAAAGTTCTCGATCGCCGCGCCATCCGCCGCCGTGCTGACATAGGACGTCAGCGTCCAAGTGCCGCAGATCGCCTTTTGCGAAATTGCCGTCATCATCACTCCGCTCGCCGGTTCAAACGAGCGACGCTTCTAGCGCGGACCTGCCGTTCAAGCCAAGCGATATGGACCTCGCCGCTGTCAGATCGAACAGCGCGTGTACTTCATCGTCATTCCCTGTATCTCGGGAAAGAGCCGCGTAAGGTTGTTGTCGTCGATGATCTTGAGATTGAACCGAACGCTCTGGTTCATGATGCTCGTCGCGCAGTCGGCGACCAGATCCACGCTGTCGCCGCTTTCCTTCCGCGATTTGATCGTGCAGCGCGCGTTTCTTCCGCGAATGCGATTGCCTTCGATGATGAAGCCCGAGCCGAACACATCGGAAAGCTCAGTGAAGACGACGCTGCCGCCTTTCTTCATGAACACCCGATCGCAAAGCCCCGCCTCGGTCGCCCAGGCCCCGGAGAGATCGAAGGCGGCTGCCGGCACTGGCAGAGTCACGCCAAGAAAGGCTACGCAAAGCATCGCGCGTCGAGAAAACCTGTTCATCACATTCTCCGTCAGTAATGCCTATTCCGCGGCGATATCTTTACCCGGTTCCGGATGGGGTGGTTTCTTGCCAGGCTGTTCACCGGGCGGCCGGGTGCTTGGCCGTAAACGTTCGCGGACTGCCTGGAACATCACGTAAAGCGGCGGGATAGCGAAGATGCCAACGAACGACGCCAAAATCATTCCGCCGAACACCGGCGTGCCGACCCCGCGCCGCGCAAGCTCCGAAGCGCCGGATGCGATCACCAGCGGATAGAGGCCGAGAATGAAGGCGAACGAAGTCATCATCACAGGGCGAAAGCGCAGCCGCGCGCCCTCGGTGCCGGCCTCAAGCAGTGGCACGCCCTGCTCACGTTTCTCCTTGGCGAATTCAACGATCAAAATGCCGTTCTTCGCGGCGAGCCCGATCAGCACCACCATGCCAATCTGGCCGTAGAGATCGAGCGTCAGCCCGCTCAGCACAATGGCTCCGTAGGAGCCGAGAATGCCGATGGCGACGGACAACAGGACCGGCACCGGAATGGTCCAGCTTTCATACAGCGCAACGAGGAACAGATAGGCGAACAGCACGGCAAAGCCGAGAATGATCGCGGTCTTGCCTTCCGCGCGCTTCTCCTGAAAAGCCGTGTCGGTCCACTCCCCGGCAAAGCCCTGCGGCAGGGTCTTCGCCGCGACCTCCTCGAATGCCTGCAGCGCCTGGCCGGACGATACGCCGGGCGCGGGGCCGCCCTGCACGGTCACCGCGCGCAGATTGTTGTAGCGGATCAGTGCAGGCGGACCGATGACGATCCGCGCCTCAGCAAGACTGCGCAGCGGGATCATCTGGCCCTCGGCATTGCGCACGTTGATGCGATAGATGTCGTTGACGTCCGCCCTGTCGGCGGCATCGGCCTGCACCTGCACCTGCCATGTCCGGCCGAACAGATTCAGGTTATTAATGAAGTAGCCGCCGAGCGATGCCTGCAGCGCCTGGAAAACATCCTTGAGCTGCACACCGAGGATCTGCACCTTGTCGCGGTCGATATCGAGATAGATCGAGGGATTGGTCGCCGAGAAGGTGCTGAACACGCCCCGCAGTTGCGGATCGGCATTCGCCGCCACGACGAGCCCGCGAAGCACCTGCGCCAGCTCCTTCGGGTCGCCGCCGCGCAGGTCTTGCAGCACATAGGTGAAGCCGCCGCCGGTACCGAGCCCCACAATCGGCGGAGGCGCAAGCGGCACGACGTTGCCGCCCTGGATCGCCCGGAACTTGGTGCGCAGCCGGGCAATGACTTCACGCGCGCCGAGTTCATCGCTCTTGCGCTCCTCGAACGGCTTGAAGGTCACGACCATGAAGCCCGCATTCGACTGCGAATAGTTGTCGATGAAGTTCAAGCCGATGATCGACGTGTACTCGGAAACGGCGGGGTCCGCCTTCACGATCGCCTCGGCCTGCCGCATCACCTCGGAGGTCCGTTCGACCGACGCGCCGCCGGGAAGCTGCACGACGACGAAGATGGCGCCCTGGTCATCCTCCGGTACAAACCCGGTCGGCGTGATCCGAGACAGCGCAAACGTGCCTGCGCCCGCCACCGCGACCATGACGAGGCCGATGACGGAAAAGCGCACCAGCCGCGCCACGATGGCGCCATAGCCGTCGCGCACCCAGTCGATCGCGCGCATCAGCCAACCCATGATGCCACGCCTCGGCCCGTGATGCGGCCGCAGCAGAATGGCGCAAAGCGCCGGGGACAGCGTCAGCGCGTTGATCGCGGAAAGCAGCATCGCGACCGAGACCGTCACGGCGAACTGGCGAAAGAGTTCGCCAGAGATGCCTGGAATGAACGCAATCGGCACGAACACCGAAAGAAGAACCAGCGTGATCGCGATGATAGGCGCGGTGATTTCCGCCATTGCCTGCTTGCTGGCCTGCGCGGGCGACAGCTCGGGATGCTCCTCCATCACCCGCTCGACATTCTCGACGACGACGATCGCATCGTCCACGACGATGCCGATCGCCAGCACAATGGCCAGCAGCGAAACCGTATTGGCGGAGTAGCCGACCGCCTTCAGCGCGATGAAAGTCCCGATCAGGCTCACAGGAACTGCAAGCGTCGGGATCAGCGTTGCGCGCAAATTGCCAAGGAACAGATAGACCACGAGCACCACGAGAATGAAGGCCTCGAACAGGGTCTTCTTCACTTCGTGCATGGTGTCCGTCACGAAGATCGTGGGATCGTAGGTGATCTTCCACGCCAGATCTTCCGGAAACCGCTTTTGCAGCTCGCCAAGCTTGGTCCGTATCGCATCAACCGTATCGATGGCGTTGCCGCCCGGCGATTGGTAGATGACGATCGCGGCGGCGTCCTGGCCATTGAAGCGCGTGTCGCGGTCGAGATTGGCGGCGCCGAGCGCGACGTCCGCAACGTCGCGCAGCCGCAGGATCGATCCATCCGGATTGGTGCGGATGACGATGTTTTCGAAATCCGCTACCGAGGAGAGACGGCCCTTGGTCTGAATATTGAGCTGAAGCTGCTGGTCATTGAAAATCGGTCGAGCGCCGATCCGGCCGACCGCAGCCTGAACGTTCTGCGACTGGATAGCGTTGATGATATCCGCAACGGTAAGATTGAGGCCGGTCAGCCGATCGGTCCTGACCCAGATGCGCATCGCGTAGTCCTGTGCGGCGAACAGGAAGGCATCGCCGACGCCCGGCGTGCTTTTGATCGAATCCAGAAGATTGATCGTGGCATAATTGGACAGAAACAGCGGATCGTGCGTCTGTTTCGGCGAGTAGAGCGTCACGAATGCGAGGATCGCGGTCGATTTCTTCTTGACGTTGATCCCCTGCCGCTGGACCTCCGGTGGCAGCAGCGACAGCGCGGTCTGAACCCGGTTGTTGACGTTAACCGTGTTGATGTCGGGATTGGTGCCGAGCTCGAAGGACGCGGTGAGCGTGTAGCTGCCGTCGTCGCCGCCGGTGCTCTTCATGTAGATCATCTTGTCGACGCCGACGACCTGCGCCTCGATCGGCTGGGCGACCGTCGCGTCAACGACCGCGGAATTCGCTCCGGGATACATTGTCGTAACCGATACCTGCGGCGGCACGATATCGGGATACTGTGCGACCGGCATCGCCAGATAGGCCAGCGCGCCGGCAATCGTCGTCACGATCGCAATGACGATGGCAAGGCGCGGACGATCCACGAAGATCGCGGAGAGCATTGCTCAGCTCCTGTCCGGTGCCGGCGGCATCGGCGAGGCCCGAACCGCAACGTCCTGCCGCAGGCCCTGAATTCCCTCGACGACTACGAGCTCGCCGCCCGACAGGCCCTGTTCCACGATCACGCCGGAGCCGAATGAACCGCCGGTCTTGATCCTGCGCACCTGCGCCTTTCCATCAACGACGATGAAGACGTAGACGCCTTCCTGATCCGAGATCAGCGCGGCCTGCGGCACGACGATCTTTTCCTCCGGTTTGCTTCCCTCCAACGCCACGCGGACAAGCTGGCCGTCCACCAGACTGAGATCTGGGTTCGGGAACGAGGCGCGCGTCAAAACTGTGTCGGTCGCGCGGTTAACGGTGACATCGACGAAATTGATCTTTCCGGGGTGCTTGTAGGCGCTGCCATCCGCGAACCGCAATGTCGCGTTGACCCCGGCCACGTCGAGGTTACGGCCGGGTTGCTGGAGACGCAGAAACTCGCGTTGGCTCACCGGGAACGTGACATACATCGGATCCTGGCTGACGATGACAGTCAAAGGGCCGGACTGCGGACTGACGACGTTGCCTTTAGTGATGTTGGTCCTGCCGATCTTGCCGGCGATCGGAGAGGAAATGCTGGTATAGCCAAGATTGATTTTCGCAGTCATGAGATTGGCTTCCCCAACGAGAACCGCTCCCTGCGCCGATTGGTCCGCCGCTAGCGCCTGATCGCGAGCAACCGGCGTGCCGGAGCCTTTTTCAAGCAGCTCCACAGCCCGTTGCAATTGCACCTCGGTCAGCATCTTGGCGGCCTTGGCCCTGTCCAGATCGCCCTCGGCCTGCTCCACTGCCGCCTGAAACAAACCTTTCTCGATGCCGTAGAGGGGCGCTCCTTCTTTGATCAGGTCCCCCTCCTGAAACTGCACATCCTCGAGATAGCCAGTGATGCGCGCCTTCACCTCGACCCGCTGGACCGCTTCCACGCGACCGACGAACTCCGCCGATCTGCTCACCGGCTTGAGCTCGGCGGTCACCACGCCGACGGGGACGGCTGCTGGCTGCTGCGGCTGTTGCGCTTGTGCGGCGGATGGCAGCCAGCACAGCATCAGCAGAGCGAAAACGGTGTTGCGCATCACTTGCCTCCTCGCCGATACCGGCCATCGTGGCCGGCGCCGAGAATAGTCACCTTGCGCTTCTGTTTGGCTGGGAAACCAGCCGTGCCTTGAACCTTTTCGATCGATCGCCTCAGTCGATGATGTGATAGCCGCCGTCGATATAAATCGTGCCGCCGGTGATCAGCTTGGCGCCGTTGAGAGCGAGAAAGGCGACCGCCTTCCCGACATCGTCGATGCTGACCAGACTGCGCGCCGGCGCCTTTGCCTGCGCCTTTGCCATCAACTCGTCGAACTCTGGAATACCAGAGGCCGCGCGCGTCGCCAGCGGCCCGGGCGAGATCGCGTGTACCCGAATGCCCTTGGGGCCGAGTTCGGCCGCGATGTAACGAACGGCGCTCTCCAGCGCGGCCTTTGCCACGCCCATGATGTTGTAATTCTCGACAACCATCTGGCTGCCGTAATAGGTCATCGTGAAGAGCGTGCCGCCCTTCTTCATCAGCGGCTCCGCAAGGTGCGCCAATCGGATGAACGACCAGCACGAAACCTCCATGGTCGCCGAAAATCCTTCGCGCGTAACGTCGATCACGCGCCCGTGGAGCGCCTCCTTCGGAGAGAAGGCAATCGAATGGACGACGAAGTCGAGGTGGCCCCACTCCTTCTTGATGCGTTCAAAGACACTTTCTATCTGTCCGCTCACGCCGACGTCGAGCGGCATGAAAATTCCGGCTTCCAGCGCGCTAGCGAGAGGCGCCACGTGTTTTTTCGCCTTCTCGTTGAGATAGGTCACCGCAAGATCGGCACCAAGCGCCCGGAAGGCCTTCGCGCATCCCCAGGCGATCGACTGATCGTTGGCAATGCCGACGACCAGCCCCTTCTTGCCTTTCAATGCGACCTTGGTTTCCGGATACAGAGGGATTGTCATATTGCGCGCTCCCGCTCCGATCGCCACGCGGTGTCCCGCGAAAGCAGCGCCCATGTGTGCCGGGCGATCATCAGTTCCTCGTCGGTTGGGATGACATAGACCGTGACCCGGCTGTCCGGCCGCGAGATCCGCTGCGCATGGCGAGCATTGGCTGCCGTATCCAGCGCCACGCCGAGCCAACCGAGATTCTCGGCGATCCCTGCCCGCACTCGCGCGGAATGCTCGCCAATGCCGGCGGTGAACACCAGCGCATCCACGCCGTGCAGCGCCGCTGCAAGCATTCCCGCATAGAGGCTGGCACGATAGATAAAATAGTCGATCGCGAACACCGCGCGCGAGTCGTCACTCTCCTCAAGTTCGCGCATGTCGTTGCTGATGCCCGACAAGCCCTTGAGGCCGCATTCGTGGTAAAGGAATGTCTGCACCTCGTCAGCCGACATTCCTTTTTCGGACATCAGGTAGAGCACGACGCCCGGGTCGATCTGGCCGCAGCGCGTGCCCATCACCAGCCCGTCGAGTGCGGTGAAGCCAAGGCTACTCTCGACGCTCCGCCCGTCCTTGATCGCGCACATCGATGCGCCGTTACCGAGATGCGCGGCGATCACCCGCTTGCGCGCGATGTCCGGTGCCACAGTGGGAAGCACGCTCGCAATGTACTCATAGGACAGACCATGAAAGCCATATCGCCGAACGCCTTCCGCATGAAAATGGGTCGGAATGGCAAAATAGTCGGCCAGCGGGCCATGATTGCGGTGGAACGCAGTGTCGAAGCACACGACCTGCGGGATGTCCGGGAAGCGGCTCAGCACCGAACGGATCGGCGCAAGATTGTAGGGCTGATGCAGCGGTGCCAGCGGAACATAGCGCTCCAGCCGCGCAAGTACCTCCGCGTCAACTCGCACCGGGCCGTCGTAATCCGGTCCGCCATGAACCACGCGATGACCGACCGCGACCGGGTGAATTTTTGCCTCTTCCCGCAACCAGGTGCCTGCCGCCGCGAGAGCAGTTGCAACGTCGCCCACGGCCTCGCCGGAGTAATGGCGGTCGACCAATAATGAACCGTCATGGGCCGCGACTTGCAGCCGGGGGTGGCTGCCGATCCCGTCCACTGTCCCCTTCATTTGCCGTTTCAGGATGTTGCCGGACCCGATCTCAAAAATCTGGAATTTGACGCTCGACGAGCCGGAGTTGGTGACGAGGATCGTATCCATGGCCGTCATGCCGCCGCTACGTTCGCTGCACGACGCCGGGCATCCGCATACAAGACCGCAATCGCGCATGAGGCCATCCGCCCGCGCAGCGAATCCGCGCGCGAGGTGAGAATGATCGGAACCCGTGCACCAAGAACAATGCCGGCGGAATCCGCCTTGGCTATGAAGGTGAGATTTTTCGCCAGCATGTTGCCGGCCTCGAGATCTGGCACCACGAGGATCTGCGCCTGCCCGGCAACGGCCGATTTGATGCCCTTGATCCTCGCGGCATCCATGTCGACCGCATTGTCGAATGCCAGCGGACCGTCAAGCAGCCCGCCGGTGATCTGGCCCCGGTCCGCCATCTTGCACAGCGCGGCCGCATCAATCGTCGATGGAATTTTTGCCGTCACCGTCTCCACGGCTGAGAGAATGGCGACTCTCGGCGTTCCGAGCCCGATCCCGGCGAACAGATCGATCGCGTTCTGCACGATGTCGCGCTTGCAGTCGAGGTCGGGAAAAATGTTAATCGCGGCATCGGTGATGAACAGCGTCTCGGCATAACCGGGAACGTCGATGGCGAAGACATGGCTGATACGCCGCCCCGTCCGCAGGCCGGTGGTCTTCGACGTCACACTCCGCATTAGTTCGTCCGTGTGCAAGCTGCCTTTCATCAACAGCTCACCCTTGGCCGCATGGATCAGATCGACTGCTATCGTCGCCGCAGCTTCGCTGTGCTCGGCATCCACCATCGGCACGCCGGAGATGTCGAGGTTAGATCGCGCCGCGACATCCCGGATCTTGATTGACGGCCCGACAAGGATCGGCTTGATGACGCCAGCGTTCGCCGCTTCGCATGCGCCCCGCAGGGAAACTTCGTCGCAAGGATGCACCACAATCGTCACTGCGGCGGGCACCTCCTTGGCCGCAGCGATGAGGCGTTCGTACTTGACGTGGGCCTGCGCATCGTCAGAGGCGATCGGAGCTACGCTCATTGATTTCCCTTTCCTTGGGCAAGTCACGAGGCTTTCGCTCGCCCGTATGTCCGATGCTCCGGGTCGGTAATCTCGAACAGCGTCATCACATGCCGCAGCCGGTCTGCGACCTGATCCGAGATCTCGCCGCTCGCACTGAGAACGTTGCGGATCGCGGCAAGCCCCTTGCGGCGCTCGGCAACGTCTGCTGGCAGAAGTTTTGGAATAGCGGCGAGCGTTGCTTCCGGATCGAGCAGCAGCAGGAAGAACTGTTCGCGCGCCATCGCCTTGAATTGGGGGAGCGTCATCTGCGCGCCCTCCTCCGTCAGGCGCATACGCCGCAATGCGCCAACGCCCCGCTCGTCAACCACACCACGCGCCATGCCTGCATAAAGCAATCCGCGAATGGTGCATTCCTGCAATCCGCCCTTGTTGATGTGCGACTTCAACTCGGCGATACGCGCCTTGACCAGTTCTCGATGCAGAAGCGAACGCCCAGGGTGCTGTGGCCGCGTCTCGGACGGATCGATCCCGACCGCCGCCTGAAGCACAGGCGAACCGTAGATTGCCAAAAAAGCGGACTCCGAGATCCGCTCCTGCATCTCCCGCCAGGCGTCGAGCATTTTGACGATTTCCTCGGAGACCGTTTCCTGAGCGATCATGAACGGATTGTCGGCCGCAACGGGCCTGCGGTTTTGGCGGACGCCGTCTGCTGCGCTTGCCACTGCCGACATATACGGATTGGCAGTCGTAAACGCCTCATAAGAAATCCGGGTTGGCTGCCACTGCCGCAGCCCTTCGCTGACCGGGGGCGTTACTGTCGCTTTCACGAACGGCTGCACAAATGCCTTGTAGAGAGCGAGATTGATCTCGGAGACGCGCGCGGCCGTGGCGAAACGCCGCTCATCCTCCGGAGAGTTGCAGCCCATGGCGCGGATGTCGTCCAGGGTCCTCTGCTCGCAGCGCATGATCCAATCGCCGAGGGCAAGGTCCGCATGGGCGCTGTCCGCGGTCTTACGGACAAACGTGGCCTCATAGAGACCGGGCGGTAGCACGTCGATCAGATCGATGTTGCTGGTGAACTCGTTATGCTCCTTCTTCGCCACGCCGCCGGAAACGAAGATGCCGAGATGGCCAACCGTCTCGTGAACCGTGTAGACGATCGTCTGGCCGTAGGACCTGATCTCGTCGACACTTTCATAAAGGTCGAGAATCCAGTCGAGCGCCTGCTGCGGCGGCGTGATGTTGTCGCCCTTTGAACAGAGCACCACGATCGGCGACCGGATGTTGCGCAAATCGACTGTCGTGCCGTCCGAAGTTTCGATCCGCCCAGACGCGAGCTTGTTGCCGACGAACAGCTCATCGACGATGAACTGCATCTCCTCCTCATTCAGATCGACGTGACCGCCCCACCAGCGTTCGAACTCGAGATAACGCGGCCCTTCGGTATCGACCTTCGAGTAGACGTTGTACTGCTTGCTCCAGAGCGTGTTCGCCGGATTCTGGTTCTCAAAATTCTGCACCAGCCAGCCACCGTCGAACTTGCCGCCGCCGAGGTCGCTGGTCAGCGCTGTCAGCCAGGTGCCCCCAAGCAGTCCGCCGGAATATCGCATCGGATTGCGCCCGCGCACGCCGGCCCAGTATGACAGCGGCGCACCGGCGATGATGATCGGACCGAACAGCTCCGGCTTGATAGCAGCCAGCATCATCACCGCCCATCCGGCTTGGCAGTTGCCGATCACGCACGGCTTTCCTTCGGCCTTGGGATGTAGCTCTATGACCCGTTCGAGGAACCCCGCTTCCGCGCGGGCGACGTCTTCGATGGTTTGGCCGGGCACCGGGTCGGGCGTAAACCCAATGAAGTAGCAAGGGTGCCCCGCCTTCATCGCAACCCCAATTTCGCTATCTGCCTTGAAGCCGCCGATGCCAGGGCCATGACCCGCGCGCGGATCGACAACGACGAACGGGCGGCGCTCCTCATCAACCTCAACGTCCTCCGGCGGGATGATCCGCACCAAAAGATAGTTGACCGGCCGCGGCATGGCGTGGCCATCCATCACCAGCTCGGCCTTGTAGTTCAGTACGTTCGGAACCTTTTCGGCCAAATGATCCCGGTACTGAGCGCTGCGCTGGCGCATCACGTCGGCGAACAGGATGCTGCGCTGAGCCGCATCGATCATATAATCCAAGGCTGGAGTGAAAATTTCGAGAGGCGTTGCGCCTGTTTCCTGCTGTTGATCAGCCGGCATCACCGAACTCCACGATCTGGCGTTGGTCTGGCGATGCCCACCTTGGCGGTGCCGCAGGGCGGCTGCTTGATCTAGCTCAAGAAAACGCTCCCTGCGTCACGCTAATTAGGTCGCATGCAAGGGGCGCAACGCAACTCAGAGCGGGAGATGGCAAAATGATTGACATCGACCAGATGCTGCCGAATGCAAAGGAAATCCTGCGCCAGGCGGCTCTCAAGGAGGCTGAGAAGGCCGAGCAGCGCATGCGCCAGCTCGCAGCGGCCGATGCGGAAAAACGAGCGCTGATTGATGAGCTTAGCAAGCCGTCCGGCCTCAGCGAGGATGAAAAGGTCAAACGCGCGTCAGTCATCATCCAGCGTGCTATGCGAAACGGGCTCAAAGAAGTTCAGGTCTACAGATTCCCGAACGCGCTGTGTTCCGATCACGGCCGCGCCATCAATCAGCAAGAAGCAGGCTGGGAGAAGACGCTCACAGGTATTCCGAAGGAGATTTACCAGCTCTGGCAAGACTACCTGCAGCCGCGCGGCTACAAGATCGCCTATCAGGTCATCGACTTTCCCGGCGGGATGCCGGGAGACATCGGCATTACCCTGAGCTGGGGATGACATCACCGTAGCGCAGCGGACATACTACCATGGACGAAAAAGTCAGCCCTTCATCCGGCAAGATGAAACGGAAGGTCTATGAGAAGGAGCTGCGCAAACTCCAGGTCGAGCTCTGCCACCTCCAGCAATGGGTTACAATCCATAAGCTACGCGCGATCATCCTGTTCGAGGGGCGCGACGCAGCCGGCAAAGGGGGCACCATTAAAGCCATCACCGAAAGGGTGAGTCCGCGCGTTTTCCGGGTTGTGGCCCTGCCCGCGCCTTCCGACCGAGAACGAAGCCAGATGTTTCTCCAGCGATACGTCGCCCATTTTCCCGCCGGCGGCGAGATCGTGATCTTCGATCGCAGCTGGTACAATCGCGCCGGCGTCGAATACGTCATGGGCTTCTGCACGCCGGACGAGCACAAGCGCTTTCTCGACCTTTGCCCGGAGATCGAGAAGTATATCGTCGATGCCGGCATCATCCTGATCAAGCTGTGGCTTGAAGTCGGCATGAAGGAGCAGGAGAAGCGGTTCACCGCCCGCATCGACGATCCGCTTCGCCAATGGAAGCTGAGCCCAATGGACATCGAGGCCTACCGCCATTGGTATGATTATTCGCGCGCCCGTGACATGATGTTTGAGGCAACCGACTCAAAGGACACGCCTTGGTACGTGATCCGCTCGGATGACAAGCGCCGCGCGCGCCTCAACTGCATCGCCCATCTCCTGGACAGAATACCTTACGAACGAATTCCGCGGGATCGCGTCAAACTCCCCAGCCGGTCCGAAAAGAAGCGATATAGCGATAAGGCTGTCTTCGAACGAATGAAATTCGTGCCGGAGCGATATTGATGCGCTTCGCTTTCGTTGCCTCCGTCAGGTTCCTGCGTCGATCTGCTCAAGCGCGATGTGAAAGAACTCATCGATCCGCTGGCTGACCTGTTCCGGCGAAATTCCCCTTGGCGCCAGATCCGCGGCGACCTTTCGCAGCGTCCCCTCCAGGCTCATGCTTCCAAGGTTCCCGGTCACGAGTTCGTTAGCATAAGCAGTTGCATCGTCCCCCGACAGGCCGAGTTCCGCGGCCGCCCAGTTGCCGAGCATTTTGTTGCATCTTGCCATCGCCTTGAAGCGCAACTCCTCGTCGTGGATGAATTTTGCCTCGAAAGCCTGCTCGCGTTTATCGAACGTCGTCATGATTTCGGTCCTAATCTCATTCCGACCCGTGGCGCAGATGCGCAGACGACCAAGTAAGGAACGGGCTGATTAAACAGCTTGAAAACAATCGCACGCGCCCAATCTGCGTTGTTAAATTTAAGTAGATGGACTTGTAGTGGTCAAGCCGCGCGAGGGTATCAGATGACAGTGGCACGCCTTGCCACCTTCCAAACAAACTAAACCCGCCGGCATGTGGTCTTTTGCCCTTGGTCAATCGGCCGAGGGTGTGCGTTCCTCCGCATCCCTCATGCCGGCCCCATTTGTGACAGGTTCCTCGCGAGTCCATGCGACGAGCAGCTCCCAGCCGACCGCCAAGATGATCGGGCCGACGAACAGGCCGATGATCCCATGGGCGAGCGTCCCGCCGAGGACGCCGATCAGTATGACGAGCATCGGCGTCTTCAAGCCGTGCCCCATGAACACGGGCTTCAGAAAATTGTCGAGCAAGGCGACCGGTACCATATAGACCGTGAACAGGAGTGCGGTCGTCGCGTCCATGGTCATCCATGCCCAGACCAGCACGCCAAGGACAACGACGCCGACGCCGATTTGCACTATGCCGAAAAATAGCGCGATAAAGGCGAGCAGACCAGCGCCAGGCACACCAGCGACCTGGAAGCCGATGCCGGCCAGCAACGACTGCAGAACGGCAATGCCGAGGACGCCCCGCGAGATCGTGCGAATGGTTGCGCCCGCCAGCGCGACGAACTCGTCGCTCCGCGCCGGCACGACATGCTTGAGGAATACTCGCACGCCATTCGCCATTCGAGGCGCCGGCAGAAACAAGTATCCCATCAACGCTATCGACAGCAGAAACTTCAAAATGCCCGTACCGGCGTCGGCCGCCGCACCAAGGAGCGGCCCGGCGTAAGGCCGCAGGTGCGGCCGCAACTGCTCCATTGCAATGCCGAGATTGGTCGATGCCAGGTCCCAGTTCTCGTAAATCTGATTGCCGATCAGCGGCCAATCCTTGACCCCGCGCGGAGGCGCAGGAACCGCAAGTCCCCCCGCATTGAGCTTCTCGGCGACCGCCCTCAGGCCATCAATCAGACTCAACGCCAACCATGTCGCCGGGCCGATGACAATGACCAGACTGAGGATTGTCACCATCACAGCCGCAATGATGCGACGGCCGCCGAGCCTTTCGGTGAACCAAGCATAGACCGGATACAAGGCGACCGTGAGCACCAGGCTCCAGACCACGATCGGGATGAACGGCCGGACCAGCAAAAACGACCAATAGATCAGAATGCCGAGCAGCCCGATCCGAATGGCAAGCTGTACGACATCGTCTCTGGGCTGCGGACGGGAACGTGGCGGCTTTGCGAGCTTGTTCACCGACCGCCCCGATCGATCAGCGCCGACGTCGCAGCGCAACCCGCTCTGGGGTTAGGTCGCGTTCCCAGATCGCGCCGTTGTCGAATTGAATGCGCATGCCGTCAGGCGAATAGACCGCGCTCTCGTTCCAGTCATCAACCCAAATCCGATTCTCCGGCGCAAACCAGTCTGGCCATGCACGCGAGGGAACGCCCGCCTCGTTCAGCAGATTCAGTTCCGTGCCGTTCTGGGTCACATAGGCCGCATTGCCTACAAGACCGGACTGACACATCTGGATGCATCTGTATTTTCCGGTGAGATTGACGGATTGCGCCAACGCTCCGCTCGCAATGAAAGCGGCAGCAGTACCAATGGCTAAAGAAATCATTCGCATGAAATTCACTCCGAGATTCAAACATCCGCCCTCTCTAACCCCGCACCGGAATTAAAGGGCGATCGCTCGCTCTCAATTGATCTGAGTCAACCCCCGACGGTTTCCGCGACGTTGATCCAAAGCAAAGCGTCCCGCCCACGCACAACTATGGTTTCAGAAGAAGGGTTGAGGGCATGTCTGCCAATGGGAGAACCTCATGACATCGCATGCATTTCGTGCGCCCGCCCTTGCGGCCATTTTTGCCATCGCCACCTTCGGCGCGGCCGCACAAACGGCTGCCCTCGATCACAATCACGAAGGATCAAGTTTTGCGCAGGCTGGTTCAAATGATCAGCCCGGCGAAACTGTCGGGCAAGGCCGGGGCGAATATTCTGATCAACCTTGCGTCATGCCGCCCGGAAGAATGGGACCAGGCATGATGCGGCAAGGCATGGGACCACAGAGAACGGGCGCGCCCGGCAGGCCCGGCGGGCCGATGCGCGGGCATGGTCCGAACGTCTTCATGAAAGTTATGTTTGCTATTGCCGATGTCGATGGCGACGGCGCTCTCTCCTTTGAGGAAGTCAGCGCCATCCACCGGAGGATCTTCAACAAGATTGATGTCAACAAGGATGGCAGAATTACGCTCGAGGAAATTCAGGAGTTTTTCCGCGACTAGCGCTCGATGGCAATCAGGCGGCAACTGAAACTATTCAGCGGTTCTGACCTGCCGTGCAGCTCGACTGCGCCATAGGCAACGGCGGCAGCGCATTGCGCAGTGGCTCGCTTGAGATCCGCATCAAGCCGCTGAACGGCTGGCCGAGCTCGATGATAAGATAAATCGAGCCTGCGGCGGATATCGCGAATATGAACAGGGAAGCGACCACGATCGCGTTCGGTTTGGCGAACAGGCTGAAGCTCGCGAAGATGATGCTGAGCCAGAAGATCAGCACCGCGAGAAACGGCATCGGGATCGAGTTCGTCGATTGGGTGTAAAGCAAAAGCCGGGTTTTTGCGATGTTGCTGCCGAGCTCTATTGCACGGGCCTGCAACGATCGCTGGGCTTCATCCTTGGGCGAAAGCTTCCTGAACTGTTGATACAGCTGCTCGGTTACGGCGCTCGCTTCAAACGGGGGCACGTTGGTCTCATCAAAACCGCTCCGGCGCCACATCCGGTCTGCAAGAACGCCAAGTCCACGGCGGATCAGCACGCGCGCCTGATCCGCCTCCGCGCCATACTCCGAAAGCACGTTGTCCAAGAGAATGACGTCGGCGGTCAGCTGCTTGACCTCGCCACTTTGCACGTCATAGGCATTCTTCGCCGAAGCAATCAGCAGGCCCAGGACCAGCGCCGCAATCGTCCCGATGAGGCCTGTGCCGAGCCGTACCACATCTTTCGCATCGGAACTGAGATGGTGGTCCGGCAAGATGTTGCGCAGCAACATGCCAAGCACGACGCCGAGCGCTATGCATCCGAATGCGATGCCCGCGATTACGAGCGCATCCATCATCCACCCTTGCAGGCGCCGCGCTGGCGTCTTTGCGTGGTCAGAGATTTAGGCCGACATCTTTTTATATACCTGGGCGCGGCGCAATCCGCTGCCATGCTCAGTACCGGCGGACGCCGTATCTCGGCGCCACCGCAGGCCGGCGCACGACGGTCGTGCGGCGGACGACCGTTCGGGGCGGCGCGACCACCGCCGCCCGCGGCGCCACGACCGCGGCTCGCGGAGCAGCGGCGACGCAACCTGCCCGGTAGACGCCGCGCGCACAGACCACGGCCCCGGCATCCATCGAGCTTAGCGCGATCAAACCTGTCGCCAGCATCGCCGAGAAAATTGCTTTCTTCATTTTCTGCTCCTTGCGTTTTCTTTAGCCGGCCCTTGCACGGACAACCGGCATCACCTTTCGTGGAGAAAGATCTGGGCCTTGTTTGTGTCTAGATCGAAGCACTCGCGACAGATTGATCGGGGTCAATCTTTGCCCCCCGCCACCACGCTTTTCGCCGCAGGATGGCTGTGGAATGCTTCCCGTCTCGCGTCTTGCAAGCGTTGAAAATACTGGCGTCCGGCCAGGCGAGGTATAAGATCCCAAACCGGTTCCAGCCCACCAGATCCCGTAGCCGCCATCTGGCGGACGACAATCTAGGGTTATACGGAACCATGGGATAGTCCAGGTACAGGCGTCACCGGACGAAGCGACGAAGCCGAACGAACAACGTTGAATGATCCACACGGCAGGCCGAAAATCGGCTGCCGGCCAATGCAGAAGCAGGGCGGAGATCAACCATGGCTGTCGAAACCTCAGAAGTAGTCATCCCTGAAGATACAAGTCTGCTTGCCTTCTATCGCGACATGAACACGCCGGAACGGCGGACGTTCTGGGCCTGTGCCACGGGCTGGGCGCTCGATGGCATGGACTTCATGATCTACCCGCTCGTGATCGGCACGATCATCGCGCTCTGGCATGTCGACGCCGGCATGGCCGGCTTGGCGGGCACCACGACCCTGCTCGCCTCGGCCGTCGGCGGCTGGCTGGCCGGCTACCTGTGCGACCGCATTGGCCGCGTCCTTACGCTCCAGATCACCATCATCTGGTTTTCGGTGTTTTCGCTCATCTGTGCGTTTGTCCAGAATTTTGAGCAACTTCTCGTCGCCCGCACCTTGCTCGGCCTTGGCTTTGGCGGCGAATGGGCGGCAGGCGCGGTCCTGATGGGCGAAACCATCCGCGCGCAGTACCGCGGGCGGGCCGTCGGCTCGGTCCAGTCCGGCTGGGCCGTCGGCTGGGGGATGGCCGTTCTGGCGCAGGCGTTTCTGTTCAGCATCCTACCGGCGGAAGAGGCATGGCGCTGGATGTTTGCGGTTGGCGTGCTCCCTGCCCTTCTGGTGTTCTATCTGCGCCGCTACGTAGAAGAGCCGCCGATTGCCGCCGCCGCACGCGCGCGGCAGATCGAGGCCGGCGACCGGCCGGCGATCTGGGAGATCTTTTCCGGTCCGATCCTGCGAACCACGATCATTGCCTCGCTCATGACATCCGGTTGCCAGGGCGGCTATTACGCCATCACGTTCTGGGTGCCGCGCTTTCTCACCACGGAGCGTAGCCTCTCGATCGTCAGCTCGACCGGCTATCTCGCCGCCCTGATTGTCGGCTCGTTCGTCGGCTATCTCGTTGGCGCCTGGCTCGCCGACCGCATCGGCCGCCGCAACCTCTTCCTGATCTTCTCGCTCGGTGCGATCGCCATCGTTCTGATCTATACGCAGATCCCGCTGACCAACCGCGTATTGTGGGTTCTCGGCTTCCCGCTCGGCTTCTTCGCCTCCGGCTATTTTTCGGGAATGGGCGCATTTTTGACCGAGCTGTTCCCGACACGCCTGCGCGGCTCCGGCCAGGGTTTCTGTTACAATTTCGGCCGCGGCATCGGCGCGCTGTTCCCGTTCCTTGTCGGCTATCTGTCGCAGACCACGACACTCGCCAACGCCATCGCTATCTTTGCCGTCGGCGCTTACGTACTGTTCTTCGTCGCGGCCTATGCGTTGCCCGAGACGCGTGGCAAGGTGCTAACCGCCGACGCCTGACGGAAGGAAAGGAGCCGTCCATGGAAGAAATTTCGACGGCTCCGCCCTGCCCGGCACCGCCCGCCATCCAGCCGCCACCGCGGATCACCGTGCCGCAGGGCGCGGTCGATACCCATAGCCACGTGATCGGCGCGCCGCCGGCCTATCCCTTCGTTGCGGCGCGCAGCTACACGCCGCCGCCGGCATCGGCGGATGACTATATCGCCATGCTCGATGCCACGCGCATGACCTATGGAGTTCTGACGCAGGTCAGCGTCCATGGCACCGACAACCGCCTGCTGGAGGATGCCTTGCGGCGCCACCCCACACGCTTGCGGGGCATCGGCGTCCTGGCGCTGGACGCCTCCGACCGCGAGCGCGCCGCGCTCAAGGAAGCGGGCGTCGTCGGCTTGCGCCTCAACGTGCTCTATGGCGGCGGTATCGGCCTCGGCGAGGTCGAAGGTTACGGTGACATGTGCAAGGAAATGGGCTGGCATCTGCAATTTTTGGTCGACGCGGCCGACCTACCCGCCGTCGCACGGCGCCTCGGCCGCCTGCCGGTGCCATTCCTGATCGACCACATGGGACATTTCCCGACCACCCGCGGTGTCGGCAGCGAGGGGTTCCAGACGCTCCTTTCATTGGTGCGCGACGGGGCATGGGCACGGCTCTCGGGCGCCTATCGCACCTCGGTCCAAGGCCCACCATATGATGACACGGTGCCTTTCGCGCGGGCTCTCGCCGCCGCTGCGCCCGAGCGCTGCGTCTGGGGCTCGGACTGGCCGCACGTCGCCAACTGGGGCGTGATGATGACGGTCGCCGATCTCCTCGACCTCCTCGCGCGCTGGGTGCCCGACGAGATGCTGCGCAACCGCATCCTGACGGAAAACCCGCAACGCCTGTTCGGCTTCGGGGCTGTGGGCGCCTGATCAGGCCGCGGGATCGCGAGAGGCAGGACACGGCGAAAATCCCTGCCCGTCCGGTCGAAGCAAGACCTGGCACTGAGCACATGGGGAAGACGCGGCTCGTAACATTGCTGAGAAAGCAAGCTGCGGTGAGTGAACCATTGCAGGCACGGGAACGTTGCCAACGGGAACCCGGCATCCACCAGCCATGACGCTGCTGGCGTGGTGTTGCGGGGAACCGAAGCAGCCCCGGACCGGAGCAACCGAAGTCGGAATATCCGATGGACCAGCCAGTTAAGCCAGCTTACGACAACCTCGTCCGGCCCGCTCCGACGGCGAAAGAGAAGAAATCGCCCCGTCGGCGGCGGGGCTTGGTGCTGCTGCTGATCGCGGCGCTTGCTGGCGCCGTCTTCTGGTGGGCGAGTCGGCCGCGGCCGGGACCGCCGAGCCGTCCGCCGCAGCCGATGTCGATCGTTCCCGGCCCGGTCACAACAGGCGACGTCGGCATCAATCTGAACGCTCTGGGCACGGTGACCTCGCTCGCCACCGTAACGATCAAAAGCCAGATCAGCGGACAGCTCATCCGGGTCGTCTTCACCGAGGGGCAGGAGGTAAAGAAGGGCGATCTCCTCGCGGAAATCGATCCGCGCCCCTATGAGGCAGCGCTGGCCCAAGCCAAGGGACAGCTCGCCCGCGACCAGGCGCTGCTCAAAGGCTCGCAGGTCGACCTCGCGCGCTATCAGGGGCTGGCCGCCCAGAACGCCGTTCCCCGCCAGACGCTGGACACCCAGGTTGCGCAGGTCGCCCAAAATGAAGGTACCGTTGCCGCCGACCGCGCGGCGGTGCAGACCGCCGAAGTCAATCTGCAGTATTGCCGGATCCTGTCCCCCGTCGATGGCCGGGTCGGCCTGCGCCAGGTCGATCAGGGCAACTACGTGACGCCGGGCGACACCAACGGCCTCGTTGTCATCACGCAACTGCAGCCGATCAGCGTTCTCTTCACGCTCCCGGAGGACAATCTTCAGCTCGTCTCGAAGCGCCTCCATGAAGGCGCAACGCTTCCCACGGCCGCATATAGTCGCGACGGCAAAACCAAACTCGCCGAGGGCACGCTGAACACCTTCGACAGCCAGATCGACCCGACGACCGGCACCATCAAACTGCGCGCGCAATTCAATAACGAGGCGCGGACGCTATTTCCCAACCAGTTCGTGAACATTCGCCTGCTGGTCAACACCTTGAAAAACGTCACCGTAATGCCGACCGCAGGCATTCAGCGCGGCGCCCCCGGCACGTTCGCCTATCTCATCAATCCCGACGACACCGTCTCGGTTCGGAAGATCACGCTCGGCGTCACCGATGGCGATCGCGCAGAGGTGGACTCCGGCCTCTCGCCCGGCGATCGGGTCGTCATCGACGGCGCGGACCGCCTGCGTGACGGCGCAAAGATCATCATCCGGGCTGAAGCCACGAAGCCCGCTCCGCCCCAAGCGACACCTGCGTCCAACTCCCAGAACGGGCAGAACAACCGGCCAAGCAAATGAGTCCATCGCGGCCATTCATCCTCCGGCCGGTCGCCACCACCCTTCTGATGGCGGCGGTGATGCTGACTGGCATCATCGCGTTCCGCTTCCTTCCCGTCGCGGCATTGCCCGAGGTGGATTATCCCACCATTCAGGTGCAGACGTTCTATCCGGGCGCGAGCCCCGAGGTGATGACATCCGCAGTCACCGCGCCGCTCGAAGTGCAATTCGGCCAGATGCCCAACCTCAGCCAGATGAGCTCGGTGTCTTCGGGCGGCTCCTCGGTCATCACCCTTCAATTCGGCCTCAGCATTTCGCTCGATGTCGCCGAACAGGAAGTGCAGGCGGCGATCAACGCTGCCGGCAACCTCCTGCCGGCGGATCTGCCCGCGCCGCCGATCTACGCCAAGGTCAATCCCGCAGACGCACCGATCCTGACCCTCGGGCTGACATCCGCGACGATGCCGCTCACGCAGGTACAGGACCTTGCGGATACCCGTCTGGCACAGAAAATTTCGCAACTTCCGGGCGTCGGACTCGTCAGCATCAGCGGCGGCCAGCGCCCCGCGGTGCGTGTGCGCGCCGACATCCGCAAGCTCGCCGCCTATGACCTCAACATCGACGACTTGCGCACGACGCTGAGCACGACCAACGTCAACATCCCGAAAGGCAACTTCGACGGCCCCATGCGGGCCTACACCATCAACTCCAACGACCAGATCAGACAGGCGAGCGACTATCGACCCTTGATCGTCGCCTACAAGAACGGCGCGCCGGTGCGCCTCAGCGATCTCGGCGACGTCATCGACGGCGCGCAGAATGACAAGCTCGGCGCATGGATGAACCGCGAACCGGCTGTCATCCTCAATATCCAGCGCCAGCCCGGCGCCAATGTCATCGCTGTTGCCGACGGCATCAAGGCGCTGCTGCCGCAACTGCAGGCTTCGCTTCCGTCGGCTATCGACGTCTCGATCCTCACCGATCGAACCGTGACGATCCGTGCTTCGGTGCGCGACGTCGAATATGAGCTGCTGCTCGCCGTCGTCCTCGTGGTGCTGGTGATCTTCGTCTTTCTCCGCAGCACGCGGGCAACCTTCATCCCCAGCCTGTCGGTACCGCTCTCACTCGTCGGCACTCTCGGCATTATGTATCTCGCAGGCTTCAGCCTGAACAACCTGACCCTGATGGCGCTGACCATTGCGACCGGGTTCGTCGTCGATGACGCGATCGTCGTGATCGAAAACATTTCGCGCTACGTCGAGGAAGGGGAAACGCCGCTCGAGGCCGCGCTGCGCGGCTCCGAACAGATCGGCTTCACCATCATTTCGCTAACGGTGTCCCTGATCGCCGTGCTGATCCCGCTCCTCTTCATGGGCGACGTTGTCGGCCGCCTGTTCCGCGAGTTCGCCATCACGCTTTCGATCACGATTCTGATTTCCGGCGTCGTGTCGCTAACCCTCGTGCCGATGGCCTGCGCAAAGCTGCTGCGGCCGACGGCCGAGGTCAGGGAAAATGCCTTCCAGCGGCTCAGCCGGGAGGCGTTCGACCAGCTCGTCGCCGCCTATGGCCGCGCGCTGAACTGGACACTGGACCGCCAGACACTCGTGCTGCTCGTCGCGCTCGGCACGTTCGCTCTGACGACGGTGCTGTATATCGTCATTCCCAAGGGCTTCTTCCCGCGTCAGGACACGGGCGTCATCCAGGTGATCACCGATGCGCCGCAGACGATCTCCTATGCCGCGATGGCCGAACGCCAGCAGGAACTCGCCAGCGTCATTCTCAAAGACCCGGATGTCGACAGCCTGTCGTCCTTCATCGGCGTGGACGGCACCAACACGACGTTGAACAGCGGCCGCATGCTGATCAACCTCAAGCCGCACGAGCAACGCCAGTCCGGCATCGACGGGGTGATGGACCGGATCAAGGCCGCGACGGAAAACGTTCACGGCATCATGCTCTACATGCAGCCGGTGCAGGATCTCACCATCGAGACGACTGTCAGCCGCACGCAATATCAGTTCACCTTGCAGGACGCCGACGCCGCCCAACTCACCGACTGGACGTCGAGGCTTGTCGCAAAACTCAGGGACCTGCCGCAGATCACCGATGTTGCCAGCGATCTGTCTTCGCAGGGACTGGCGGTGTTCGTCGATATCGACCGCGATCAGGCTGCGCGTTTCGGCATCACTCCGGCGACGATCGACAATGCCCTGTATGACTCGTTCGGCCAGCGGATCGTCTCGACGATCTTTACCACGACCAACCAATACCGCGTCATTCTCGAAGCCGCTCCCCAATTCCAGACCTCGCTGGAATCCCTTTCGTCGATCCATCTGCCCTCGTCGGTGGGCACGACGCCGGTCCCGCTTGGCGTCGTCGCCAAGATCCGCGAGACCAATGCCCCGCTGCAGATTTCGCATCTCGGACAGTTTCCGTCGACTACGATTTCCTTCAATCTTGCGCCAGGCGCATCGCTCGGCAGCGCCCTCTCCGCCATCCAGCAGGCGGAAACCGAGCTGGCCATGCCGCTCAGCGTGATCAGTACGTTTCAGGGCACGGCAAAGGCGTTCCAGTCCTCGCTCACCAACCAGATCTACCTCATCATCGCCGCCATCGTTACCGTCTATATCGTCCTCGGCGTGCTCTATGAGAGCTTCGTCCACCCGCTGACGATCCTCTCGACCCTGCCCTCCGCCGGCATCGGCGCATTGCTCGCGCTGATGATCGCGGGCGACGAACTGACCATCGTCGCCATCATCGGCATCATCCTGCTGATCGGCATCGTGAAGAAAAACGCGATCATGATGATCGACTTCGCCCTCGATGCCGAGCGTAACGAAGGCAGGCCGCCGCGCGAGGCGATCTACCAGGCTTGCCTGCTGCGCTTCCGCCCAATTTTGATGACGACCTTGGCGGCGATGCTCGGGGCGCTGCCCTTGATGCTGGGCACAGGCGTCGGCTCTGAGCTCAGAAGCCCGCTCGGCATCACCATCGTCGGCGGCCTTTTGGTCAGCCAGTTGCTGACGCTATTCACGACCCCGGTGATCTATCTCTGGTTCGACCGGCTCGCCCGGCGCATTGCGCAGCAACCGTCCGGCATCAGCGAAACAGGCTGAGGGCTGCGTCATGAGCCTCTCCAGCCCCTTCATCCGCCGTCCGGTCGCCACCACGCTGCTCACCTTCGGACTGGCTGCGGTCGGCGTGGTCGCTTTTTTCCAGCTCCCGGTCGCGCCGCTGCCGCAGATCGACTTTCCGACGATTTCCGTCCAGGCCGTTCTGCCGGGTGCCAGCCCCGAGGACGTCGCAACAACCCTCGCCAGCCCGCTCGAGCGCCACCTCGGCCAGATTGCGGACGTCACCGAAATGACGTCGACGAGCACGGTCGGCGGAACGCGGATCAACCTGCAGTTCGGGCTTGCTCGGGACATCGACGGCGCTGCCCGCGACGTGCAGGCTGCGATCAATGCCGCGAGCGCAGATCTGCCAACGAGCCTCCGGCTCAACCCCACCTACCGCAAGGTCAACCCGGCCGATGCCCCGGTGCTGATCATGACCCTGACTTCGGACATCCTCCAGCCCGCGAGCCTGTTCGATGCGGCATCGACCGTGCTCGCGCAAAAGCTGTCGCAGGTCGAAGGCGTCGGCGAAGTGATCGTGGGCGGCGGATCCCTCCCGGCGGTGCGTGCAGAGCTGATCCCCCAGGCGCTCTTCAAATACGGCATCGGCCTTGAGGACGTGCGCGCGGCGCTGGCGGCCGCCAATGCGAACAGCCCGAAAGGCGCGATCGATGTCGGCGATCGGCGCTATCAGATCTATGCCAACGACCAGGCAATCAAAGCGGATGATTACAGATCGCTGATCATCGCCTATCGCAACGGCGCACCGGTGCGGCTGTCGGACGTCGGCGAAGTCAACGATTCCGTGGAGAACCTTCGTAACGCCGGCCTCGCCAACGGCAAACCGGCGGCGCTGATCGTGCTCTTCCGGCAGCCGGGGGCCAACATCATCGGCATCTCCGACCGGGTAACGGCCCTGATGCCGCAATTGCGCGCCTCGGTGTCGCCAGCGATCGACCTCGAGATCGCCGTCGATCGCTCGACCACCATTCGCGCCTCGCTCAGGGATGTCGAGCGAACGCTCTTGATCGCAGTCGGGCTGGTCATCGTCGTTGTCTTCGCTTTCCTGCGCAACGGCCGTGCAACCCTCATCCCCGTAGTCGCCGTATCGGTATCGCTGATCGCGACCTTCGCCGTGATGTATCTGTTCGGCTACAGCCTCGACAACCTCTCGTTGATGGCGCTGACGGTGGCGACGGGCTTCGTGGTGGACGATGCCATCGTGGTTCTGGAAAACATCTCGCGGCATATCGAGAGCGGCCTGTCGCCGCTCGACGCCGCACTGAAAGGCGCAAAGGAAGTCGGCTTCACCGTCATGTCCATGAGCGTGTCGCTGATCGCTGTCTTCATCCCGATCCTGCTCATGGGCGGCATTGTCGGCCGCCTGTTCCGCGAATTTGCGGTGACGATTTCGATCGCGATCTTGATCTCGCTCCTGATCTCTCTCGCCACCACCCCGATGATGTGCGCCGTTCTCTTGCGAAGCCGGAACGACGAGCGCCACGGCAGGCTCTATGCCATCAGCGAACACGGCTTCAATGCGATGCTCGGCCTCTACCGACGCTCGCTCACGGTCGCGCTGGCCCATCCACTTTCCGTCCTGATGGTGCTCATTTGCGTGTTCGCGCTGAACTTTTATCTCTACGTCGTCATTCCAAAAGGTTTTTTCCCGCAGCAGGATACAGGACGCATTGTCGGCTCGATCCAGGCGGACCAGAGCATCTCTTTTCAGTTGATGAGGCAGAAGCTGACCCAGTTCGTCCAGATCGTTCAGCAGGACCGCGCGGTGAAAACCGTCGTGGGGTTCACCGGCATCGGCCAGACCAATTCCGGTGTGATCTATATCGCGCTGCGCCCGCTCAGCGAACGAAAGAGCTCCGCGGATCAGGTGATCGCGCGGCTTCGGCAAAAACTGGCCGTGGTGCCCGGCGCCACGCTGTTCTTGCAGGCTGTCCAGGATATCCGCATCGGCGGCCGGCTCACCAACGCGCAGTATCAATACACGCTGCAAGGCCCCTCGCTTCAAGATATTGACGAATGGACGCCGCACATCACCGCCGCGCTGCAGGCCGACCCGCGCCTCGTCGACGTCAACAGCGACCAGCAGAACAAGGGGCTGGAAACCCGCCTCGTCATCAACCGCGACTCCGCGGCGCGGCTCGGGCTCACCGTCGCCCAGATCGACAACACGCTCTATGACGCCTTCGGCCAGCGGCAGGTATCCACCATCTACGTCGCCCGCAACCAGTATCATGTCATCATGGAGGTGGCGCCGCGCTTCTGGCAGGATCCCGAAACGCTCAGGGAGATTTTCATCAGCACGGCGGGCGCATCCGTCACCGGCTCGCAGGCAACCAATGCCGTTGCCGGAACCGTGGTCGCACCGGGTGCCAGAACCAGCTCCGCCAATCTCAATGCTGCACGAAATCTCGCCACCAATTCGATCGGGGCAACTGGCAAGGGCGTTTCATCCACCGGCTCCGCCGTCAGCACATCGCAGGAAACCATGATCCCGCTGGCGGCAGTCGCCTCCTTGGCTCGGGGATCGACGCCCCTTGCCGTCAATCACCAGGGCCTGCTCGTCGCCAACACGATTTCGTTCAATCTGCCGCCCAATGTCTCGCTCAGCGACGCCGTCGATGTGATCGAAAGCACGATGCGTCGGATCGGCGTCCCCGCCAACATCCACGGCACTTTCCAGGGCACGGCAAAAGCCTTTCAGGACTCGCTCGCCACCCAGCCCTACCTCATCCTCGCCGCCCTGTTGACGATCTATATCGTGCTCGGCGTGCTCTATGAGAGTTTCGCTCATCCCTTTACCATTCTTTCGACCCTGCCCTCCGCCGGCGTCGGTGCTCTGCTCGCGCTGATGATCTTCAATACCGAGTTCAGCATCATGGCCCTGATCGGCGTCATCCTGCTGATCGGCATCGTGAAGAAAAACGCGATCATGATGATCGACTTCGCGCTCGATGCCGAGCGCACCCGAGGCCTGTCCTCGGCGGACGCGATCTATGAAGCCTGCCTGCTGCGGTTTCGCCCGATCATGATGACGACCGCGGCTGCGATGCTCGGCGCGCTCCCTCTTGCGCTTGGCATCGGTGAAGGCAGCGAACTGCGTCGCCCCCTCGGCATCGCCATTGTCGGCGGCCTCATCCTGAGCCAGATCCTGACGCTCTACACGACGCCGGTGATCTACCTCTACATCGACCGGTTCCGGCTGTGGGCGCAGCGCGTTCGGGTATCTCGCGGGCTGTCCGGAACCCGCGCGCAGCCCGGCGAATGACGGCAAGCCATCAGCATCATCCAAGATCGGTCTTGCGGTTTGCCGAAAGCTGGCAAATCATAGCCCCGTTGTCTGGGTGGGGGGCGAAATGCGCAGGGCTGCGGCTCGATCGGCGTCCGGGGTCGTCACGAAAGGCGCAGCCAAGTCTCCCCGCGTCCAGCTCCTCGTCATCGCGATGGTTTCTCCGCTGCTATCGGGCTGCTTTCTCGGCACCGAGCACCCCTCGATCGATATTCCGTTCCCGTCGCGATACCGCGAGGGCCCGAAATCCGAGAAAGCGGCGGAAGCAGCGCTCCCGGCGCTCGACTGGTGGCGGGGCTTCGGCTCGTCGGAACTGACGAGCCTGATGGAGGATGCGCAGGTCGCCAACCTCGACATCGCCGTCGCGTTCGCCCAAATCGTTCAGGCGGAAGCCCAAGTCGGGATCGCCGGCGCGCCGCTATTGCCCAACGTCACGGGAGTCGCCAACGCCGAAACCGTCCGAACGGCAGCGACCACATTTGGCAGCGGCACTGGCGTGCCGATCAAATTCGACCAATACAATGTCGGCCTCACCGCCAGCTACATGCTGGATTTCTGGGGCAAGAACCGGGCGACCTTCAACGCAGCCGAACAGAACGCGATCGTCGCGCGCTACAATCGCGATGTCGTCACGCTGACGGCGCTGGCCACCGTCGCCAATACCTACTTCCAGATATTGGCAGCACGCGACCAGATCGCGGTCGTTCGCAACAACATCAATGCTGCAGAGCGCATCCTCAGAGTCGTCCACGATCAGTTTGCCGGCGGCACGGCATCGCAGCTCGAAGTCTCGCAGCAGGAGGCGCTGGTCTCGACGCTGCGCGCATCGCTCCCGCCATTGGAAGTCACCCTCCGCCAAAACATCGCAGCGCTCGCGGTCCTCGTCGCGCGCGTGCCGGCCGACTTCGATATAAAGAAAAAAACGACAACGCGCCTGCCGATCCCCCGTGTGACGCCGGGCCTGCCATCCACGCTGCTCAATCAGAGGCCGGACGTGCGCCAGGCCGAGGCCCAGCTCGCGGCATCGAATTTCAGCGTCGAAGCGGCGCGCGCGGCGTTCTTCCCGCAGATCCAGCTCACCGGCCAGACCGGCTTTCAAAGCAACGCGCTGTCGGCATTGTTTGTCCCCGGCGCGTGGTACTACACGGTTGCGGCGGGCCTGACGCAGCCGATCTTCGACGGTTTTCTGCTGCAAAGCCAGTTGCAGCAGGCCAAGGGCGTGCAGCTTCAATCGCTGCAGGCCTATCGCAAGGCCATTCTGTCCGCCTTCTCCGATGTCGAAAAAGGGCTCGTCGCACTCAAGCAGTACACCCTGCAGGAGCGCCTGCAGGAAGAAGCCGTCCGCAATTCGCAAAAGGCGTTTGACGTGTCGGAGGCCCAATTCCGCGGCGGCACCGTCAGTCTCATCATCGTTCTGCAAACGCAGCAGACTCTGTTCGCAGCCCAGCAAACACTCGTTCAGGTGCGCCTGTCTAAACTTTTGGCGGCCATAAGCCTGTTTCAGGCGCTGGGCGGAGGCTGGAGCCCGGCGGAGGTCGCGGCGATCAATCCGTCCGCCGTCCCCCGCAGGTAGCAACCGCCGTTATGGACTCCAGCCGGCGGTGGCGGAAATGGTTCTGGACCGCTCGCGCAAGGCATTGGCGATCGGGCCATTGAGGGCGTCGTCGAGCGTGCCGACCGGGCCCATCACCGTGATCGCCGCGATCATCGAGCCGTTCTGGTCGAAGATCGGCGCCGACAACGAGGTGAAATTCGCGAGCAGCGCGTCGCGGCAATAGCTGACGCCCGCGGCCCGGATCGTCGCGCGCATCGCCTCGACTTCCGCCATGTTGACCGGGGTGCCATCCGAGCTTTTCTCCGGCGGCCGCCGGCTCTCGTCGGCGAGTTCCTGCACGAGCAGGCTCTTGGTGTATTCGAGTGGCAAATGGGCGAGAAAGTTGCGCCCCAGCGCCGAGCGGAGCAGCGTCAGCACGGTCCCCACCCGCAACTCGAGAATTGGCCGTGCGCCGCCACTTTCCACGCGATAGACGATCGTCGGGCCGCGATTACCCCAGACGCCGAGGAACACCGTCTGCCCGACGCTGTTCGCAAGCTCCGCCATCACCGGCCGCGCCGCAGTGAACACGTCGAACTGCTCGATCGCGGCCATGCCGAGCTTGAGGGCATACGGCCCGAGAGCGTAACATCCGGTATCCTCCTCCTGGCGGACGATGCCAACCGCCTGAAAACTCACCAGATAATAGTGAACGTTCGCGGCCGACATCTCCGTGCCCGCCGCGATCATCTTTAGAGGCACCGGCCGCAGCGCCGTGCGCAGATAATCGAGGATCCGGAAACCGATCTCGATCGACTGGATGCCCCGCCGCCCGTCCTTTTTCGGCTTCTCTTCAGCCTTCGAACTGATGGAGGCAGCGTTCCTCACCGCCGATTTTTTTGCGGCACGCGGCGCGGCGACGGCTCCGACTCTCTTTGCAGCCAATTGCTTTTTCCAAGTCATTTCAAGGGGTTCTGACGGGAACCCAAGGTGCCCAATATGCGCGAAGGGTGTGGAAACATCAAGCTTGCGTCATTTGATATTATCAATCATGTTTGACCAACGAAAATGCTTCGTTGCGGTCGAATGACCGCATTTCACGCAACAAGGAAGAAAGTATGGAAGCGACTGCGGAGGCACTGCGTTACGACCTTTCGAGGTCGGACGAGAAGAAAGTGGTGCTCGCCTCGACCCTCGGCACTGTTTTTGAGTGGTACGATTTTTTCATTTACGGCTCCCTCGCCGTCTTCATGAGTTCCGTACTTTTCCCGCCGGATAACCCGACGGCTGCCCTTCTTGCGTCCCTCGGCGCGCTCGCGGCCGGTTTCGTCATCCGCCCGATCGGCGCCATTCTGTTTGGCCGCCTCGGCGATCTCGTCGGCCGCAAATACACGTTCATGCTCACCATTGTCATGATGGGCGGCGCAACCGTGCTGATGGGTTGTCTGCCGAGCTATGCCTCTGCCGGCCACCTCGCCTGGATCTCGCTCGTCGCGCTCCGCCTCATTCAGGGGCTTGCCGTCGGCGGCGAATATGGCGGCGCGGTGATCTATGTCGCTGAGCACTCGAAGCCGGGCCGTCGCGGCCTTCTCACCGGCTGGATCCAGATCACGTCCTCGATCGGCCTTGCGCTGTCGATCATGGTGATCCTCAGCACGCAGGCCTTGATGAGCGACGAAGCGTTCCGCGCCTGGGGCTGGCGCATTCCGTTCCTGATCTCCATCATCATGCTGGCGATCTCGGTCTATGTCCGCGCCAAGCTGCATGAGTCGCCGGTGTTCGCCCGCATGAAAGCCGAACGCCGTCTGTCCAATACTCCCGTCAAGGACACTTTTGGCAACTGGGCCAGCCTGCGCCTCGTGCTGATCGCACTGTTCGGCGTCACCGCCGGCATGGGCTCGACCTACTTCACCGGCCAGTTCTACGTGATGATCTTCATGCAGCAGGCGGTCAAGATCGACCTTCAGACCTCCTACACGCTGATGGCGGTCGGCCTTCTGATCGGCGCGCCGAGCTTCATCTTCTTCGGCTGGCTGTCGGACCGTATCGGCCGCAAGTGGCTGATGATGGGCGGCCTCGTGCTCTCAGCACTGCTCTACAAGCCGATGTTCGCGTCGATCATGGAGGCCGGCAACCCGGCCCTCGTCGCCGCGACCCGGAACGCACCGGTGACCGTTCACGCCAAGCCATCGAGCCCCGATTGCAGCTTCGGCTTCGCTGCGGCGCTCATCAACGCCCACCCGGATCATCAGAAGCCCTGCGTTCAGGCCAAGAAATTCCTGATCTCGAGCGGCATTAACTTTGAATATGGCGCTCCGGTGGACGGCCAGATGGTCGCCATGACCGTGAAGGGCAAGACCACGCCGGGCTTTGAGCCAAAGGCCTATCGTCAGGCGCTGACTGACGCCGGCTACCCGACGAAGGCCGATCCGGCGCAGATCAACGCCACCAAGATCGTGCTGATCCTCATCGCGATGACGATAGTCGTGGCGATGATCTATGGCCCGGTCGCCTCCTTCCTCGTAGAGTTCTTCCCCGCGAAGATCCGCTACACCGCGCTATCCTTCCCCTACCATATCGGCGCGGGCATTTTTGGCGGCTTCCTGCCGTTCTTCGCCACCTGGCTGTCGCTCTCCGTCGGCGACATCTTCGCGGGCCTCTGGTACCCGATCGTGATCACCGCATCGGTCGCCGTCATCGGCAGCATCTTCCTGCCGAACCGCCCGCAGCTCGAAAGAGAAGCCTGATCGAGCGGGCTGCCGGAGCTCTCCGGCAGCCCTTAATCTCTCTGCCGAATTGGAGATCAGCATGAAGTTCCAGCCCTACAAGGCCGCGGTCGCGCAGGCCGCATCAATTCCCGATGACAGCCTCGCCTCGGCCAACAAGGCGGCCGACCTCATTCACCAAGCGGCGCGCAACGGCGCACGCCTCATCGTGTTTCCGGAAGCGTTTCTCGGCGGCTATCCGAAAGGAAACAGCTTTGGCGCGCCGATCGGCATGCGCAAACCCGAAGGACGCGAAGCGTTCAAGGACTACTGGGAACAAGCGATCGACCTCGACGGCCCCGAAGTCGAAGCCATCGCCGCCGCGACGGCGGAAACCGGCATCTTCGCCGTTATCGGCTGCATCGAGCGCGATTTCGGCACGCTCTACTGCACCGTGCTGTTCTTCGACGGCAAGCGCGGTCTCATCGACAAGCATCGCAAGCTGATGCCGACCGCCGGCGAGCGCCTCATCTGGGGCTTTGGCGACGGCTCGACCATGCCTGTGATGGAAACCTCGCTCGGCCGCATCGGCGCGGTGATCTGCTGGGAAAACTACATGCCGATGCTGCGCATGCACATGTTCAGCCAGGGCATCAACATCTACTGCGCGCCGACGGCGGACGATCGTGACACCTGGCTGCCGAGCATGCGCCACATCGCGCTCGAAGGCCGCTGCTTCGTGCTCACCGCGTGTCAGCATATCAAGCGCAGCGCCTTCCCGGACGACTACGAGTGCGCCCTCGGCAATGAGCCCGACACCGTCCTGATGCGCGGCGGGAGCGCCATTGTCGATCCGCTGGGCAATGTGCTCGCCGGCCCCAATTTCGAGGGCGAGGCGCTGATCTATGCCGACATCGACCTTGCAGCCACGGTGCGCGGCAAGTTCGATTTCGATGCGACCGGCCACTACGCCCGGCCCGACATTTTCCAACTGATCGTGGACGACCGGCCGAAACTCGCGGTGTCGACGCTTTCCCGCACCGAAGGGAAATGACCGGACATGTTCTTCGATATGACCGCCCTCCCGGCGGACATCTGCTACAAGCTTCTGACCGCGACCGTCACGCCGCGCCCGATCGCGTGGATCTCGACGCGCTCAACCGACAACATCGACAACCTCGCGCCGTTTAGCTTTTTCAATGTGATGGGGCATGAACCTCCGACTGTCGCGATCGGTTTGCTCCGCAATCCCGAGCGCGGCCTGAAGGACACCGCCTACAACATCCTCACGACCGGGGAATTTGTCGTTCATCTGGTGCCATACAGGCTTGCCGAGGAAATGAACGCCACTGCGGCCGAGGTCCCCGCCGATGTCGATGAACTCAAAGCGACCGGCCTTTCGATCGTGCCGTCGCACTTCGTCAAACCGCCGCGCATTGCCGAAAGCGCCGTCACGTTCGAGTGCCGGAGCCTGACCTCGGTGATGACCGGACCGCAGCAGGTGGTCGTCATCGGAACGGTGCTGTGCGCGCACATCGACGAAAAACACATCATCGATGCCGAGCGCGGACATATCGACACGCCGAGCCTCGACCTGATCAGCCGGATGCACGGCAGCGGCTGGTATGCGCGCTCGACCGATATTTTTGAAATGAAACGGCCGCAGGGACCATCGAGCGACCACTTCGCAGCCCTTGCCGCCAAGGGGCGTTGACGCCTCTGGCCGGTGCCACCAACTGGGAAACGGCGGCCGATGAGCCGCCGTTTCTGCGTCAAGCGCTGACGCGCTTCTGCTCGCTCGCAAACGGGCTGAGCCCCAGCCAGTGCTGCATCGCCGAGCCGATATGGTCGTCGCCGGTGAGGAGCAGCCGGCCGCACTGGACCTCGGCCTCGACCTTGGTCAGCCCCATCCAGATCGCGGTCATGGTCCGCAAGTCAGTCGAAATATAGAGGTCGACGTCAAATCCGGGATCAACTCTGCAAAGATCCGTCTTGCCACCGTCCACGATCAGCCACCAATTGCGTTTTCCCGGTTTCTGCTCCGGGTACACAATTTGTATCACGCAGCGGCGCGGCGGGATCGGGGTCGGGTCGAGATTGCGTCGCATGTCCCACATCAGCAGCGACGGATCGAGATTCTTCAACGAGCTCTGAGCCTCGATCCAGCGCTGGCCCCAGATGCCGAGATCAAACACGATCGCCTTCAATTCCTCGCCCGCCGGCGTGAGCTGATATTCGATCGTTTCCTCACGCTGCGACTGCAGACGCCGCACGACGCCGGCAACCTCCAGTTGCTTCAGGCGCTTGGAAAGCAATGTCGGCGAGATACGCGGCACGCCGCGGCGCAGATCATTGAAGCGGGTGCTGCCGGAGACGAGCTCACGCAGGATCAACGGCGTCCATCTGGTGCAGACGACCTCCGCGGCCATCGCGACAGGGCAAAACTGTCCGTAACTGTCGGTCATACTCATGGATGCCTCCCCCAACTCCTGGGGTCAAAACAATTGACGGGCACAATTCATTGGGGGCGCAGGCAGTACACATCGTGGACTTGTCCAAACGCTCCCTCGCGTATTCTTATTACGATTACGGCAGGAATAGTGGGTGTCCGGCTCGCCGTTCGGCGGAACCGGCTGGCGGCGACGATGCCCGATAAATGCCCCCAGGAGGACCAGCCATGACTAGCCAATCCCAGCAGACGCCATTGCAGCAGGAACTGTTTTCCGCAGCCGACATCGAGAGCCTGCAACCTTCATTGCGCGGCAAGGCATGCGTGCGCGGCGATCCCGACTATGACACGGCGCGCTCGATCTGGAACGCCATGATCGACCGCTACCCGGATGTCGTGGTCAGTTGCGCCGGCACGGCGGACGTGATCAAGGCGGTTCGGTTCGCCAATGATCACAACCTCGAACTCTCGATCCGGGGCGGCGGCCACAACATCGCCGGCAGCGCCGTGGGACCGAGCGGCCTGATGGTCGACCTTTCCCCAATGAAGGGCGTCCGGGTCGATCCGATCAGGCGGCGCGCCTGGGTCGGACCGGGCGCGACGCTGTCCGACGTCGACAAGGAGACCCAGCAGTTCGGCCTCGCCGTACCGACCGGGATCAATTCCACGACGGGCATTGCCGGCCTCACCCTTGGCGGCGGCTTCGGCTGGTTGACCCGGCCGTTCGGCATGACGGTCGACAATCTCGTCGGCGCTGACATCGTGACGGCGAAAGGCGAACTGCTGCACGCCGACGCGCAGGAGAATGCCGATCTGTTTTGGGCCATCCGCGGCGGCGGCGGCAATTTTGGCATCGTCACGATGTTCGAATTCGCGCTTCATCCGCTCGGACCCGAAGTATTCTCGGGCCTGATCGTCCACCCATTCGATCAGGCGACGGAACTGCTGAAGGGCTACCGGGAAATCGTGGCCGAGACGCCTGACGAGCTGACCATCTGGAGCGTCATGCGCAAGGCGCCGCCCCTGCCCTTCATTCCTCAGGAGTGGCATGGCCGCGAAGTGCTGATCTTCGCCGCCTGCTATGCCGGCTCAAACGCCGACGGCGAAAAAGCGACCGCCGCGTTACGCGCACTCGGCAAGCCTCTTGCCGACGTCATGGGTCCGCATCCGTTCGTGGGCTGGCAGGCGGCGTTCGACCCGCTGCTCACGCCGGGCGCGCGCAACTACTGGAAGACGCACGACTTCACGGAATTGTCTGACGATGCGATTGCAACGATCACATCGGCGGTCGCGCAGTTGCCCGGCCCGGAATGCGAAGTGTTCGTTGCGCAGGTTGGCGGCGCGATGGCGCGCGTCGCGCCGGAGGCGACCGCCTATCCCTATCGCAACTCGCATTTCATCATGAACGTGCACACGCGCTGGCGCGATGCCGCACAGGACAATGAATGCGTCACCTGGGCGAGAAACCTCTTCAAGGCGACGGCTCCATTCGCCACAGGCGGCGCCTATGTCAACTTCATGCCGGCGGACGAGGCAGACCGGATCGAAAAGGTCTACGGCAACAACTATGCCCGGCTCGCCGACGTCAAGCGGAGGTGGGACCCGCAAAACCGCTTCAAGCTGAACCAGAACATCCGACCCGCAGCATAAGGTTGCCTCACGTCAAGGACTTGCGAAGACAGACCAGCGGCGCGGAATATTTTCCGCGCCGCTGACGGTCAGCCATCCTGCGTCAAAGCTGATCCGGCGCGGGCGGCAAAATCGGCGGCCGTCCCGACGCAATCGCCAGGTCGAGATGCTCGAGCCGGTCCTGCCCCCAGAACGGCTCGCCGCGATAGAAATAGAACGGCGCGCCGAACAGTTGCCGCGTGACCGCCTCGCGGGTCAGCTCGGCCTCCCGCGCGGCAAGCGCCGGATCGCTGGCCTCGGCATGAAGCCGCGCGCCATTAAGTCCGCTCGCGTTCGCAAGCTCGATCAGCGTCTGCGGATCCGCGATGTTCAATTCATCCGCCCACACCGCCTTGAGCCCGGCATGGACGAACGCCGTGACGTCGGCATTTTCGCGAAGCGCGGCCAGCAACATGCGGTGACCGAGCGAGGGGTCCGCCGGATAGAATTTTGGCCACAGCACCAGCGGCACCTTGCGGATGTCCCTCCAGCGCTGCATCTCCACCAACCGATAGGCCTGCCGCTGGGGCGGCCGCTCGCGCACGGGCTTGCCCCCTCCTGCAGCGAACACGGCCAAAAGATCGACCGGCTTGAAGAGCACGCCGGCCTCATGGCGCTTCACCAGATCCCGAAACGTCAGGCTGCCGATGTAAGACCACAACGAAATGAAGCTGAAATAGTATTCGATCTCGGGGCGCTGCTCACTCATGTCCGTCGTCCGATCATTTTCATATCAACCACCGAGATAGGCTCTTTGAATCGCCGGATCCGATGCCAGCGCCACGGCGGGGCCGTTCTTCACCGTTCGTCCCTGATCGATGATATAGGCGTGGTGCGCGAGGTCGAGCGCCGTCAGCACGTCCTGCTCCACAATCAACAGACTAGTGCCCTCGGCGTTCACCCGCCGCAGCGCCTCGACCAGCTCATCGACGATCTTCGGTGCCAGCCCGAGCGACAGCTCATCAATCAGGAGCAGGTCGGGCGATGCCATCAGGCCGCGCGCGATGGCGCACATCTGCTGCTCGCCGCCCGACAGCGTGGACGCATCCTGCCTGCGCCGCTCCCGCAGGCGCGGAAACAGCTCGAACATGCGCTCGATGTCGCGGGCGATCGCGCCGCGATCCGTCCGCCGGTAGGCCCCGAGATGGAGATTGTCGAGCACCGAAAGGCTCGCGAACAATCGCCGCCCTTCGGGCACATGGATCAGGCGGCGGCTCACGAACACATCCGGCGATGCGCCCGCCAGATCCTCGCCGGCAAAGACGATCCGTCCGGATGACGGCTTCACCAACCCCGATAGGGCACGCAAAATCGTTGTCTTGCCGGCACCGTTCGAGCCAACGAGCGCAACGATCACACCCCTGGCGATGCTAAGATCCACCTTCCAGACGACCTGCACGTCGCCATAACCGATCGCGAGGTTCGACACCTCCAGCAATGCTTCGCTCATTTCGCCAATTCCCTCTGCCGTTCCGCATAACGCTGACCGAGATACGCCTCGACCACGCGCGGATCCTTCATCACCGCCGTCGTTTCTCCATCGGCGACGAGCCGCCCGTGATGCAGCACCAAGAGCCGCCTGCAGGATTGCGACACGACCTTCATCAGATGCTCGATCAAAAGCACCGTGATCCCGGAGGCGGCAATCTCCGCGATCAGCCGCAGCGCATCGTCGATTTCCGCTGCGTTCAGTCCGGCATTGACCTCGTCGAGCAGCAGCAGTTTTGGCTGCGCCGCCAGGCTCTTGGCGAATTCGAGCCGCTTGCGGCCTGCCAGCGTCAACGAAGACGCCAGCTTGTCCGCCTCGCGGCCAAGACCGGAGAAGGCAAGCTGTTGATCGGCAATCGCGCGAGCGTCCGCCCGCGACGGCGCGCCGCCCGCGAACAGTGCAGCCGCCGCGACATTCTCCCGTACGGTCATGCGCGGAAACGGCTGGACGATCTGAAACGTCCGCGCCACGCCGCGCCGCGCCACGAGATCGGGGCGCAGCTCGTCGATCCGATCGCCCGCAAACCGTATCTCTCCGGCGCTCGGCTTCTCGACGCCGGTGATGACATTCACCAGCGTCGTCTTGCCCGCGCCGTTCGGCCCGATCAGGCCGATGACCTCGCCTTCGCGCAACGACACGGTGACATCGTCGAGCGCGCGAAGACCGCCAAAATCTTTCGAGACGTGCGACAGTGATAGCAGCGCACCCATCATGCCCACCTCTTCGTGAATGCCGCCGTGGCAAGCTGCCAGATGTTGCGTCCCTGCAGGCTGCGCAGACCGCCCGGCAGAAATACCACGAGCACGACGACGAAGAGGCCCAAAATGCCGGCGTGGAATTCCAGGCTGTTCCGCCAGATCAGCTCTTCAAGCGCAAGGAAACCGAACGCGCCGAGCACCGGCCCGGCAATCGTCCCCACCCCGCCGAGCAGTGCCATGATGATCGGCTTGACCGAGAGCGAGACGTCATAAACGTCGATGGGATCGATATAGGAAACCCAGGACGCGTAGATTCCTCCCGCGACGCCGACGAGAAGGCTCGACACCGTGAACGCGGCCACCTTCGCCCGCCGGGTATCGACGCCGATCACCTGCGCGGCATCCTCGTTCTGCTCGATGCAGCGCAGGGCCACGCCGAGTTTGGAGTTGTCGATCAACACTGCAGCGAGCAGCGACAGCCCGGCCAGCGCCACCATCGCCAAGAGATAGAATTGCGCCTGCGAACCGGTGCTGCCACCGATCAGCGGCAGGTTCATCCCCATGCCGCCGCCGGTGAGCGATGTCCATGAATTGGTGATCTCCCGCAGCACGTCGGCCACGACCAGACTGCCGATGGCAAAATAGTGACCGCGCAGATGCAGAATAGCGAGCCCGAGTCCCGAAGCGAACAGTGCGGTGACTGCGCCTGCCAGGATCCAGGCCAGAATCAACGGCACGCCATAGGTTTGCGCCACGCCGCAGGCATAGGCCCCGAGGCCGAAAAAGGCAGCAGTGGCAAAGGACGGATAGCCGGTGAAGCCGCCGACAATATTCCACGCCGATGCCAGCGCGACATACATCGCGACCGTGGTTGCCAGCCGCAGCAGATAGTTGTCGCCAATCGCGAGCAACACCACGAACAACGCGACGACAGCCGCGCCAATGATTGAATAGCGCAACATCAATTGAAACCCTTAACGCCGAGAAGTCCCTGCGGCCGCAAGATCAGCAGAACCAGTAAGAGGCCGAACGAAATGGTGAGCGCGTGCTCCGGGCCGAAGGCCAGCGCGCCGAAACTCTCGATGACCCCGAGCGCGAAGCCGCCGGCGACCACGCCGGGAATGCTGCCAAGGCCACCCAGCACGCAGATGACGAAGGCCTTGCCGAGATAGCTGCCGGAAGACACCGGGGAAATCGGAAAGATGCCGCTGAGCAACGCCCCCGCCGCGCCCGCCATGAACGCGCCGAGCGCAAACGCGACGGCATAGGTCAGCCGCACGTCGATGCCCATCAGCGCGGCCGCATCGCGATCCATCCGCACCGCGACGATGGCGCGGCCAAGCTGGGTGCCACGCAGCAGCAGCCACAGCGCCCCGACCAGCGCCAGGCCAAGAAGCGTGGCGTAAAGCCGATCGACCGGCAGCAGGACCGACCCGATCTCGAAAACGCCGAGCGGCGGATCGATGATCACCTTGCGGTAATCGGCATTAAAGGCCGCCAGCATGGCGTTGTCGAAGAACAGGTTTATGCCGAAGGTCAGAACGAGCGTGATGAGAACGGGTCGCCCCATCACCGGATTGATCGCAAGGCGCTGGATCGCAAAGCCGATCACGAACAGGACGGCCCCCGCGAAGGGCGCGAACAGGAACGGATTGATTCCAAAATATTGATGAGCGAAGAACGCGAGATATCCGCCGAGCACGATCATCGAACCGTGCAGAATGTTGATGACGTTCAAGACGCCCCAGACCAGCGAGAAACCGACCGCGATACATGCGTAAAGACCACCAAGGGCTAGGCCGTTGGTGAGAACCTGAAGCAGCAACATGAAAAGGCTTTCAACATGTCGCGCCGTGGCGGCATTGAGACGCCGCCACGGCACGCATTGAGTGGATCAGTGGCCGATACCCGTGCGGAATTCGCTGGTGGCGATTTCAGCTGGCAGCACCACCTGCACCTTGCCCTGCTGGATCTGGAAGACCGGCGGGATATAGGAATTGGCGATCCCGGTCGGCCCGAACGACACCGGCGCGAAGAAGGTTTTGAAGTTGCCTTTGACGAGTTGGTCACGCACGGCGTCGCGGTTCTTCGTGCCAGCCCGCTCGACCGCAAGCTGCGCGATCACGCCGACCGCAGCACCCGAGGCCTGGGTGAAATCCGGCTCGGTGCCGAACTTCTTCTTGAACTCGGCGACAAAGTTCTGCGTCGAGCCGAACACGTCCTCGCTCTTGTAATTCAGCACCGGATGAAACCAGCTTGCTGTGGTTACGTTCTCGGCGAGCGGGCCGACCGCATTGATCCACTCCGAATAGGCCGGCCCGTTGATCAGCGTCAGCACCTGCCCGCGCACCCGTAGCTCGCCGGCCTGCTTGCGCGCAATGATCAGGTCGTTGATGTATCCCGTGATGACGATCCAGTCGGGACGCGCTGCGCGAAGCTGCGTCAAGGCCGACGAATGATCGAGCGTGCCGATCGGGTATTTTTCGAAGAAGACGACTTCGAGGCCGCGCTTCTTCGCGCTTTTCTCGAATTCATTGGCAAGCGAGAGCGGATAGAGGTCGTTGCGCGCGAGTATGGCAACGCGCTTCACATTTGGCAACCGCTCCTGAATCAGGCTGGCGATCGGCTCGCTGAGGGTGCTGTTGTCGGTGTAGAGGCCAAAAAGGTTCTTGTAGCCTTGGTCGAACACTTCGGCCGATGAGGCCGAGGACGCCAGCAGCGGCACGCCGTACTTTTCTGCGACCGCACTGACGGCCTTTGCAGCGCCGGAGCCGAACGGCGAGAACAGAAGGTCAACCTTGTCATCGCTGATCAGCTTCTCGGCAAGCTGAACCGCTTTCGGCGTCACCGACTGATAGTCGTAGAACAAGAGTTCGACCTTGAGCTGCTTGTCGCCGGCCTTGATGCCGCCTGCGCTGTTCACCTTGTCGAGCCAAAGCTCATAGCCTTGGCGCAGCTTGATCCCCTCCGGCGACAGCGCACCGGTCAGCGGAAGCGGCGCGCCGATCTTCAGGGTTTCCTGCGCAGCAGCCGGCAGCGCCTGCGACACAAGGGCGGTGGCAAGCGTCGATACCGTAAGCAAAGTTTTGAGTTTCATTGCAAAGCTCCATTCATTTGATTGGTGTTGGCGAAGGCATGCGTCCGCCCGCGTGCGGCTGCGCTTGCGACGCAGCCGCATCTTCTCAGTTCATTGCTGACGGCGAGCTCGTCCGGCCGCTGACTTGCGTCAGGTCGGTCTCACCCGGCGTGTCGTGATGTCTGGAAGAAGTAAGGTCTGTCTCAGGTCGTCAGCCGTTGAACGCTGCGACACGAACAGAACAGGTCTCGAAGCATCTTCGCCTCCATTCGAGGAGCCCACGAAATCACTTCGTGGCGCTTTAGCGTTATTGACGCGGCGCAAGCTGCTCCATCAAATCCCCGCGGCCCAAGAACGCTTGGGCACACTGATCTCGCCCCGCGCACGCTGCATTGTCAACGCATCGGAGAAAATAGCGACAGCCGTTGCGCCTCTTGCACCGATGAGAGAGATGGATTCCTGCATCGGGCATGCAGGGAAGAATTTCATTTTCCCGCCGGAGCCCGCTTGCCGCCGCACTTGCGAGGCGTTCCTTCCGAGTCAGAAGCCTCGCTTCTGAGTCTCGCCGCTCCCGACACGCCGTGCTTCAGGCACCGCCGATGAGTGATGCCAGGCCGCTCAATCAAAATTCCAGCTCGAACTTGATCCCGAGCAACGTTCGCCCACCACGAACGTGCCAGATGAATGATCTATCGCATCTTCATGGTTGAACGCAGCGAGGGTGGAGGACACCAGATGATAACGAATGGCGCGGCAACCTGAACTATCACCGTCCTTGGGCGTCCAAGACATCCGCCGGTGCCATGCCACGAATGATTAACCCTGGCGCCTGCGTCAAATTGTCGGCCGATGGCCAGCCTGGCCTTCCGACAGCAAAAATTTTCCCGCAAACTCCGCAACCAGCTAGTTGTTTGCCACAAACGCCCAGCTTCCCGGCCGAGGCATTCTACAAACAGTTTCGCCGGATCTGCGATAGATCAAATCTGCCCCGACATACACGAAATATCGTTTTCGAACCAACAGGAGGCCTTGATGGCTTTTAAGGACGTGCTTCTCGCGTTGGCCACCTATCCGGAGCCGACACCGGTTTCAGTGATCGAGGATGGAGTGACCCTCGCCTCATTGCTCGGCGCGCATGTCGCAGCGATCGCCTGCGAGGCCCGCATCCGGACGCCCGGAGCTTTTTTTCCGCGCTCTTTTGTCGATGTCTCCGGCATGGCCGCAACGGAAGCCCGCAAGAGCCTCGACAACGCCAAGTCGCTCCTCGCCGCATTCGATGAAACCGCGAAGAAGGCGGGCGTTCTCCACGAACGGATTTTAGAGCGCTGCTATACGCACGAAGTGCCCGACATGTTTGTCGAGTATGCGCGGCTCCGCGACCTGACGATCGTCTCGGTTCCCGAAAGCGACAATGAATGGTATGCGGAAACGATCATTTTTGAGTCCGGGAAGCCGACGCTCGTGCTCCCGGAGCATCCACGCGAGAAGCCGTTTGAGCTGAAAACCATCGTGGTCGCGTGGGACTTCAGCCGCGCGGCCGCCCGCGCAGTCGCTGACGCCATCCCGCTTCTTGAAAAGGCCCGGGAGGTACGCATTGTCACCGTCGAGAACGAGAAAACTTTCGATTCCGCGCACTCTGCCGAGGAGCTTGCCAAGAACCTGGCGCGGCACGGCATCGATGTCATCCTCGACAAGGTCGATGCGGCCGGCCGACTGATCGGCGAGGCTCTCGAAGCCCATGCCACTTCGTGCCACGCCGACATTCTCGTGATGGGTGCGTACGGCCACTCAAGATTGCGGGAATTCATCCTTGGCGGTGCCACGAAAAGCATGCTCTCGGATCCACCTCTCCCAATCTTTTTTTCGCATTGAACCACAAGGCCGTTGCCTGTCCGGCAGCGGCTTTGCCACTTCTCGGGATTGTGATCAACGGAGATAAATGAAACCAGAATGGCAACTTCGCCGGTTTGTATTCTGTGCCAATGGGTTGCCGTTTTTTACCTTTTTTCCCGCAGATGTTTCGTGATTGGAGTTTTTTTCGACCCTGAGCTAAACACTTATCAACAGGCTAAACAAAACCATTGACTGCTCTCTGGCGCTGCCAGTGGGTGTTAGTCCGTTAAGGGGCGATACCATGCCTTCTACATTCCTGACGTCAGCAGATGCGAATCTGCTTGCGATGCTTCTTGCCGAGGCCCGGGACCAAGGCCTGATCCCGAACCTGCACCGCGAGCGGATCGCCGTGCACAGTTTGATGGAAGCATTCGAGGCCGGCATGACCGATGAGGAAGGGCTCCGCAGAGCCCTTCGGAGCCGCCTGCAGCCAAACGCTGTGCCCTCGAAGGATGCCAAAGCGGCGAGCAGAAAAGCTCCTTGGAACCACGCCGCGCCGATCGCGCGCCGCCGCACCGATCACCATCCAGACTGACCTCATCCTCCCACAGTTTTGCTGGGGATTGCCATCATGGACCTTCAAGGGAAACAGCTCTCGCTGCTTGCGGCACGGCGGGCAAGCCTTTCTGCGCAAATGGCCGAACTCATGCAGTTGCGCGAGAAGTTACGCGAAGCGGAGCGGCGCGCAGCGCTCTACCAGTCATCGTGGGCTGCGATGCCGCGCCATGGCCGGCTCGTGCATGACCAGATCATCCTGCATCGGTGCGCGGCGGTCAGGCAAAAACCGCAAGGCACAATTGAGACAGCTACCGCATCGCAGCTGCACTGGCTCCGAGTGCATTGATTATTGGTCTGTGAATCGTACGGGAAAACACCTCTGAAGCGCCCCCCTGCGGGCCCGGGTATCTGCCAGAAAATCGCCGGCACGCTTGATCAGCTCGTCAAGCGTACCGCCTCGCCCCAGAACTACCCCGTCTCAGTGCGAGAGAAACACCGGAACGGTCATTGACCCCAGAATGCCACGGGTCGCGCCGCCCAGAATGAACTCTCGCATCCGGGAGTGCCCATATCCGCCCATCACAATCAGGTCTGCGGAGACGTCCGACACATATGAGAGGATGGCGTTGGCTACATCGATGTCGGCGGCGGGCACCGTCTCGACTTGAACCTTCACATCGTGCCGTGCAAGGTGATTGGCGATCTCGTCGACCTTAGTCTCGCGAGAGACTTCCGACTCTTCGTTGACGACCATGAACAGCTCGACCAGCCCTGCCTTTTTCAAGAGCGGCAAGGCATCATTGATAGCGCGCGCGGCCGCCCGGCTGCCGTCCCAACAGCAGACAATCCGGTCAAGCTTGATCTCGCCTTTCTGAATATAGGGCACCACGATCAACGGGCGGCCGGATTCGAACAGGGTCGCCTCGATCAATAGGTCATTACTAACGCCCTTGTAGTCGTCGGTCTGCATCATGACGCTCAGATCATAGCAACGCGCCATTTCGGAAAACGCTTTCGGCGGCCCGAACTCGCTTTGAAGGATCAGGCGTGGTTCGGCCGAAATGCCATTCCGTTTCACCGCCGTGTCGAACCGCTCGATCGCTTCGCGCGCCGCGGCCTCGCTTCGGGAGAAAATTTCGGTGAGCACGGACGCCGGCAAATCCGGCACGGCAAAATTCGAGATGTTTGCCGCGTAGGAAAAGGCCACCCCGGTGAGGTGTGCCTCGAACAGTTCGGCGACTGAGATAGCAAAGTCGCACACGCTCTCGCGCGTCTCGTCACGTTCGATATGGAGAATAAGATCCTTGATCATAAATAAGCTCCAATTTCGACTCTCGATGACTGATAAATGCTCGCATTTGGATCAAGTTGACGCAAGTCAAGACAAGCGGGGCAAAGACCCCATTAATGCGGCTGCAATGATTTTGGTCAAAAATGGCTAGTCTTTTACTCTTTTTACAGGATCCGCCATGCGCCTCGCCCAGTCCCTCCTGCTCGCCGTTCTGGCATCGGCCGCCGTCTTCTGGCAGGCGCAACCCGCGGACGCCGCGAACATCGAGCAGGGCCGCCGCCTTGCGTCACTTTACTGCGCAAAATGCCACTCGATCGACAAGGTCACCCCGAGCCCGCTTGCGATTGCTCCGCCCTTCCGCGACCTGCACAAGCGTTATCCCGTCGAGACGCTCGCGGAGGCCCTCGCAGAAGGCATCATGACCGGCCATCCGACCATGCCGCAGTTTCAGTTCGAGCCGGACCAGATCAACGACTTTCTCGCCTACCTGAAGTCTCTGGAGTGACGGACGGCCCTCGCGAATTCGCTGAGGCTTGCCGAAAAGTTCAAACAACTGGTTGCCGAATTATAACGATGCCGGATCCGGCGGATGATGAAATCACCTCCGACCGGATGATGCCCGCATGTCGAACTTGCGAGAGGCTGAGAACGCCTGGGCATTTTCTTAGTTTTTTGCCTCGGACCGCCCCGCCCAACCGTGCAACAGTGTCGGGAATAACAAGCCCAAATAAGCGTCACTTTGGCTCGCAATCAAGCATCCGCAAGCACCATCAGTCACTCTCAGCCCGCAGATGCTCCTCGATCTCCCATATCGGCATCTTGGTCAGATCCTTTTCGATCTCAGCGCGTATCCGGCTCTTGATATCGTCGCTCAAGGTCCGCCTCAAATCAGCCAGCGTCCGCGGCGGCGCAATCACGATGAGATCCTTGACCTGCCGTTCCCGGACCAGGCGATCGAGCGCATGCGCGACCCGCAGGGCGAACTCGTGCTTGGCGAGCTCATGCCAATCGGTTGGTTCCATGCTGCTGCGAATGCTTTCATCCGCACTCATCTTTTCCCGGCCCGGCCGGTCCGGACCGCGCTCCCGCGAGGGAGGATTCTCCTCCACAAAAATCTTCTCCGCCTTGAGGTTCAAGAAAGCCCGATCACCGTCGTTACGCAAGAACAGCGCCTTGCGGCCGTCACCAACGAAAACATATGCATTGTGCGCAATCGACAGCCTCGTCATGCGAACCACCACTCCGGCTTCCTGGAACAAGGCAAAATGTAGCTAGCACCTTCCGCCACAGGCTTGCGCTGGATCAATATTACCGCAGAATGCAAACCCGAAGTCGGACCAGCGGGAATTTTGATCCAGATCAAGCACACCTGTCATTCCGTGGGCAACGCTTTGTCTCGCTCTCATGGAGACCACCAATGCACGATGTCTTCAGGACCAACGCCGAGGCGCTGGCGAACGAGTTCGCGCGTCGGTTCAGCTCGCTCGCTGACAAAATTTCCCCGCCCAAAAGCCGGGCGGATGTTCTGGCCGGACAGATCAAGGCGGCGCTCGCTGAGTTCGGCGAACTGGTTGGCGACAAGCAGAGGCGCGCTGACAGCGTGATTGCACGACGCCCCGGCATTGCCCTGATATCGGCATTCGCCGTCGGCGTCGCCGTTGGCTATTGCTTGCGAGATCAGGTCAAATAGGCCTTTCGGTCGCCCCGATCTTCGCTGCTGCATGAAAAGCTTAACTCGGACGCAGCTTTCCGCCGGTCGCATCGCGCAGCGCCCGCATCACGTCCTCGCGGGAAATGATGCCCATGAGTCGCTGGTCAGCATCAATCACCGGAATGCTTCGAATGCGATGCTCGACCATGAGCTGAAGAACGCGGGTGATCCGCGTCTTCTCCTGAGCGTAGATGTATCGGTCCGTCATCACTTCCGAAACGGTCCGCTTCATCAGGTCCTCGTAACGCGGAACCATGGTATCGAGCGTGAAGGCGAAACACTTTAAAAAGTCGAGCTTTGTCACGAGGCCGATGACCTGAGAATCCTCGATCACGGGATATGCGTTGAAGTCGTCATAGGAAAACATGTCGTTGAGCTCGCGCATCGTTACATCGCGCGTGACCGTCTTGACCGCGCGCGTCATGTAACCATCAACGAATTTCTCGACGAACTCATACACCATGCTGCATCCTGCTGGCATCCCGACCTCGGGCTCCTCTTCAATATTTGCAGCACGACCGGCCCGGTCGTGATTTGATCAAAGTCAAGCCGGATGCGGCTTCAGACCGCCCCCCGCCGGCCCGCTCTAACGGCAGAGGAAAGCGCAACGTGTCGATGATGTGATCAGATGCCGCGTCACTCCGCCCATCACCCACTCCCGCAACCGTGAGTGACCATAAGCGCCTGCAACGATGATGCTTGCGCCGACATTGCTGGCGACCTTCTCAAGCGCTCCCGGGACGTCCTTCACTCTCTCGTTGGCGACCACCTCCGTCGCGGCAACGTCGTGGCACGAAAGCCAGTTGACGACATCCTTCACGCCCGCCAGCGATGCGCTGTAATCGTCGCTCTCCTCCAAAATCCCGGCGACCGTCACCCGCTCTGCCGCACAAAGCAGCGGCAAGGCCGCTGCAATTGCCCGCCGCGATTCCGGGCTGTCTTTCCAGGCAACCAGCACGCTCCGCAGCCCCAGCCAGCTCACGCCTTCCGGCACCAGCAGCAGCGGCCGGCCCGCCTGCATCACCAGATCGTTTGGATTGACCCGTTCGAATGGATCGATCAGCGCATTGCCGACGGGCTGGGCCATGACGATGAAATCCGCAGCCCGCGCCTGCCGCGCGAGGTACCGTGTCGGCAGCTCGACCGACGATCGCCATTCGACGCTCTTCGCGCCTTGGCCAACCAGCTTGAAAAACTCGGCTTCGAGCTTTCCAAGGCTGGTCTTGATGGCGTTATGGCTTTCCTCCAATAGCCGCTCCGCCTGCGCGCCGGTCGTGAAGTAAAGCGGAGGACTGAAATCTGCGGCAGCAATTCCAATGATCCTCGCCTCAAAGCGCTCGGCGAGATCCGATGCGACGGCGATGCAGCGCTCGTTGGGCTGATCGACCACCAGGTTAACCATAACCGTCCGATAGGTCATTCTGCTCTCCGACACGTCACCGAATGGAAAAACCGCGGGGGGCGACGCGGAAAGGATAAACGGAATGTGACGGCCTGAAAACCCGCCCGGATGATCTGGATCAAGCTCGGCGAAAACAAACCCGAAGCCACTTGCTTATTGATTGACCTGGGTCAAAGATCACATCGACGGAAAAGGATAGCTCTTCCCTTGCTCGAATAGCTGTAGCGGAGCCTCGGAATGCGCGCTCATCAGATCATGACGAAGAACGTGGTCACGGTCAGCCCCGATACTTCAATCGCCGAGGCAGCAAATGCGATGCTGGCCCGGCACATCAGCGGACTTCCCGTCGTCAATTCCGCAGGCGAGCTCATCGGCATCGTCTCCGAAGGTGACTTCATCCGCCGCGCCGAGATTGGCACCCAGCGCCGCCGCGGCCGATGGCTGCGCTTTCTGCTTGGGGCTGGCCCCGCCGCATCGACCTTCGTCCACGAGCAGGGACGCAAGGTCAGCGACATCATGACGCCAGATCCCTCGACCATTGCCGAAGATACCCCTCTGGAGCAAATTGTGGAGAAGATGGAGAAGGAGGGCGTCAAGCGCTTTCCTGTCGTCCACGGAAAGCAGCTCGTCGGAATCGTTACCCGTGCGAACTTGCTTCAGGCGGTTGCGGCGCTTGCTCGCGAAGTGCCCGATCCGACTGCGGACGACGATCACATTCGCAGCCGGATTATCAGCGCCCTGCAAAAAGACGACTGGTGCCCCTTCGGACTCACCGTCATCGTTCGTCAGGGCGACGTTCACCTCAGCGGCATCATCATCGACGAGCGCGCACGGCGGGCGGCGATCGTGGCGGCGGAAAATGTCGCCGGGGTCAAGAAAGTTCATGACCACCTTAGCTGGGTCGACCCGATTTCCGGGACATATCTTGGCTCCCCCGAGGACGAGACCAGGGCTGCCGCGCCCTGACCGCGTCCACCCACCGAGGACTGGACCATCGCGCCCGCAGACCCTGCCCCGTCGTTTTTAGCCTCTGGCAGCGCCGGCCGGCCGTCCCAAAACGGTCTCAATTCTGTCGTCCGCTTGCGCACGAAGGAATTAATTTCCCTCGCCGCGGACGTCCCGCCTTGCTACTTGCGTAAGACCCATTTCCGGCGTTAATTTTATAATTGTTGGCGGGCGACTGAGCGCGCCCGCTCGTCGCATCCGGTCATTACGAGAACGCACGTGACCAGCGTCGACCACCTTTCGCAGGGAAAATTGGTTCGCGACGACAGCCTCCCGCATGGCATCGATGCGTTCGGCATCGGCTTTTGGGACCTCGATCTCGCCACCCAGGAACTGTTCTGGTCGGGCGCGACGCGACGGCTGTTCGGGGTCTCCCAGGAAGCCACCGTCACTTATGATCTTTTCCTCTCACTTCTTGAGCCGCAAGACCGGGGACGAACGCAACTTGCGGTTCAACGTTCGATAGAGACCGGCTCCAACTTCGACATCCAGTACCGGATCCGCGAAACATCCGGCGCCAATCGCTGGGTGCGCGCACGAGGTGGCGTGAGTAGAGGCGAGCACGGGGAACCGCGCCGTCTGAGCGGCGTGGTGCTTGACATCGACGATCAGAAGCACCTCGAAGAGGCGATGATAGCCTGCGAAAACCACCTCCGCTCGATCCTGGACACGGTTCCGGACGCGATGATCGTCATCGACAGTCGCGGCATGATCCAGCGCTTCAGCCTCGCCGCTCAGCGTCTGTTTGGCTATGCCGAGAGCGAAGCCGTCGGCCAGAACGTCAGAATTCTGATGCCCGAACCGGATAGCAGCCGGCACGACGGCTACCTCGAACGATACAAACTGACGGGTGAGCCGCACATCATCGGGATCGGGCGGATCGTGACCGGCAAACGCCGCGACGGATCCACCTTTCCGATGCATCTATCAGTGGGCGAAGTGCGGTCCGAGGTTGACCGTTACTTTACCGGGTTTGTCAGGGATTTGACTGAACATCAGAAAACACAGGCCCAGCTCCATGAGCTGCAATCGGAGCTGGTGCACGTTTCCCGGCTCAGTGCCATGGGAGAGATGGCATCCGCGCTGGCCCACGAGCTCAACCAGCCCCTCACCGCCATCAGCAACTACATGAAGGGCTCGCGCCGCCTGTTGGCCACGAATTCCCCAGCCAATATTGCGAGGATCGAGACCGCCCTCGACCGCGCGGCCGAACAAGCCGTTCGCGCCGGGCAGATCATCCGCCGCCTCCGCGATTTCGTCTCACGCCGGGAAACCGAAAAGCGCGTCGAAAGCCTCGCCAAGTTGGTCGAAGAAGCCGGTGCCCTCGGCCTTTCGGGAGCACGCGAGCAGAACGTCATTCTGAAATTCAATCTCAACCCGGCGTACGATCACGTCATCGTCGATCGCGTGCAGATCCAGCAGGTGCTGGTCAACCTCTTTCGCAATTCGCTCGAGGCGATGGCAAAATCGCCGCACCGCGAGCTGATCGTTTCCAACGCGTCCGCACCCGACGACATGATCGAACTATCCGTGTCCGATACCGGCCACGGCTTCGATGAAGTGATCATCGCGGACGTCTTTCGCACGTTCTTCACAACCAAAGATTCCGGCATGGGGGTGGGCCTTCCGATCAGCCGCTCGATCGTTGAGGCACATGGCGGCCGGATGTGGGCGGAAGCAAACAGCTCCGGGGGAGCAACCTTCCGCTTCACGCTGCCGACTGCCCCTGATGAGGAAATCACGCATGCCAGATAGCAGGAATGTCTACGTCATCGATGATGACACAGCGCTGCGGGAATCGCTCGATTTCTCCCTCGGGTCGGCTGGCTTCCAGGTCACGCTGTTTGAAACGGCCACGCACTTCCTCGCCTCTCTGTCGAAGCTGGATTTCGGCTGCATCCTTTCCGATGTCCGAATGCCCGGCATCGACGGGATCAGCTTTCTCCGCCAGCTCAGGGCCAATCCGATAGCTTACCCCGTTATCATCATGACAGGGCATGGCGACATCCCCCTTGCTGTCGAGGCAATCAAGCTCGGCGCCATCGATTTCCTCGAAAAGCCATTTGAGGATGAACACCTCATCGGAATGATCGATGCAGCCCTGCACCTGCGCGATGAGCTGGATACCGGCGATGTTCGTTCCCAGGAGATCGTCAGCCGGGTCGCGAGCCTCAGCCATCGCGAGCGTCAAGTACTGGAGGGGCTGATCGCTGGCAATTCCAACAAGCTGATCGCGCGCGAGTACAACATCAGTCCACGAACGGTCGAGGTCTACCGCGCCAACGTCATGACCAAGATGCAGGCGAGCAGCCTGTCCGAGTTGATCCGCCTTGCCCTGCGCACAGGTCTTCTGAAAGATTGAGACAGGTCAAAGCGCGAGAATCTGGCTCCGGTAAGTTTTTTGGTCAATCCGTGGCCAGGATCCCTCGTTCATGACCCTTTCACTGCGCCGCAAACGAACAATATGCGTTCTGGACGATGATGGCGACGTCTTGCGGTCGCTACGCTTTCTTCTTGAGACCCACGGGTTCAAGGTGCGCACCTTTCGAACAGGCGCAACACTTCTGCGCTCGATCGAGCCAAACAACGTCGACTGCCTCGTGATTGACTACAAGATGCCTGACATGGACGGGCTGGATGTGATCGTTGGTATCCGCAACCTCAGGATCGAGGCCCCGATCGTCTTGATCACCGGCCACACGACGGCTCGGATTTCCGAGCGCGCGGCTGCCCTTGGCGTAAGCGATATTTTGTACAAGCCGCATTTCGAGGATAAGCTCGTGACCTGCATCTGGGACGCGATGTCCCGGTTTCCCTCCGGTAGCAATGGGGGGCCACCTCCGCAAAAGTACTTAAGTGAGCGTCCTTAAGATAAGAGACCAGATTTCCCTGCTTTGAGATAGCCTCTACGAATCGCCTGCCTCAGTTGAGGAGACGGCGAAAATGCTCATGCAAGCTATCGGCAACCAAGAGTTCACCCGACCGCTCAAACCGATCCCCGACACGACAGACAAATTCGGACTGCTGATGCATCGGACTTGTCTTGTTCCTACGGAATTCCGTTACTCCAAGGAGGAGGAAATCTATGGGGAGGACGAGGCTGCCACTTTCGTATATCAGGTTGTCCACGGCGCGGTTCGCACCTACAAGCTGCTTTCGGACGGGCGGCGTCAGATCGCGGCATTCTATCTGCCCGGCGACACGTTCGGGCTCGAGTCCGGCACCGACCATCGGCTGACCGCCGAGGCCATCGTGGACACGACTGTCCGCCTCATCAAGCGCAGCAGCCTTGAGAACGCCGCCGCGAGCGACGTTGAGGTCACCCGCACGCTTTGGAACATCACCGCTTCCGACCTCCAGCACGCCGAGGATCACATGCTTCTTCTCGGGCGCAAGACGGCCATGGAGCGCGTTGCGACGTTTCTGCTTGAGATGGATCGCCGCCTGACCGGCACCGCGATGATGGCGCTGCCGATGTGCCGGCGCGACATCGGGGACTATCTTGGGTTGACCCTGGAGACGGTCTCCCGCGCCCTTTCGGACCTTCATGACCGCGGGATCATCACGTTCTCGGGAGCGCGCCAGATCGTCCTGCGCAATCGTCAGCTCTTGAATGGCATGAATGTTTAACGGGCCGTCGCGGTCGCGGCGCGACGCATGACGGCCATGGTCAGAGCAGCGGTCCCCTTACTGTAATGGCGAGGCCGGCGGCCAGAGCGGCTGCGCTGGCGATTGTAACCAGTGCACCGACCATCTTGCCACCGACCCAGCCTGCTAGCGCAGCTTTCACGACCGTGTTCACCCCGACCGCGATCAGGATGCCGTGGGCGGCGATGGTTAAATCGTTGCTGCCTCCGTTGCCGGCGAGGCGCGCCATCGAAATCGTGATCGCATCGACATCCATGAGGCCGGACAGCGCCGCCACGGCGAGAACGCCAATGCCGCCGACAGTCTCGCGCACGATCTCGGCCGCCAGCATGATGCCGGTCAGCAGCGCGGCGAATTCGATCGCGGTGCCAAATGCCAGCGGATTGCTAACCTCAAGCTCAGGCGCCTCCTGCTCGACATTCCTGAACCACAGCACCGCCGAGCCTAAAGCAAGAACCGCAGCCGCCCCGAGCAACGAGGGCACGAGAAACCACAGCAAGGCCCCGTTAAGCGCGACCGCGATCGCGCAAGCGCGGCACATCATCACGACGCCGGAAATCAAAATGCCCGCGCTGAGCAAACGCGACGATGCGGGATGTTCCCGCGCGAGCCGGGCCAGCGACACGGTCGTCGCGGTCGATGATGCCAGTCCGCCGGCAACCGCGGCCATGAACACCCCGAGCCGATTGCCGAGCACCCGGATGGCAACATAGCCAGCGAAGGAGATCGCGGCGATCATGATTGCGAGCAGCCAGATCTGATAGGGATTGACTGCATTCCACGGGTCGATGGCGCGATTGGGCAACAGCGGCAGCAACAGGAAGGTCATCGCCAGCAAAATCAGAACGGCGCGAATTTCCTGCCAGGCCAGCGATTTGATCCAGCGATGAAGTGGTTCGCGCAGCGCCAAAAGGGCCGTCATGCAAACCGCGCTCGCAATTGCGAGCTGAAGATCCCCGACCACGGCGAACGTGCCGAGTAGAAATGTCAGCATGCCCGCGACGACCGATGTCACGCTCGCATAGCCCTCCTCTCTGGCTTCCAGCCAATGGAAGGCGGCGAAGGCCGCGGTGTAACCGATGAAGACCCAGCCGATGACCGCAGCGCCGACCTTCAAGCCGATCAAGCCAGTGACGCCTCCGAGAAGGCCGGACAACGCAAAGGTTCTGAAGCCAGCCGCCCGCTGATGGCTCACTTCGTCGCGGGTCTGCCAGCCGCGCTCGAGCCCCACCAAAAGCCCGATCGCCAACGCGACCATCAGACGGCTGACCGATTCACCATCCATAATTTTAGCTCTCGCAATACGCCCCGGGCATTGGGCCAGAATTTAGATGAGCCTGCCTCGAGCACCTATAGCGGTGATCGGCGCCATCGCAAAAGCCCTCCGGGACGTAGCCGGACAGAGGACGGCCGCCGCCCCGTCTGTCCCGATCGCCGAGAAGTGCGAGGGCAAACAGCGATCCGATGGCCGCCACGGGAAGAGCCGGATCAACTGGCAAAGCCATTTGCAAAACTGGAACGGCCGCGATCGATACACATCCCTGATCGCGGCCGCTGACTTATTCAACTTCGCTCGCGCTATTTCGGCGCGGCGAGGTGTAACCCGGTGTCCTGCCCCAGCAAAATGCGCTGTTCGTGAGCGAGCTGATCGGCAGCCGGGCTTTCTGCGCCGATGATTTTTGCCTCCGCCTGCGGTAGGCCGTTCGCCGTGATCGACTGCTGCTCGTAATTCGCCCAGATGCGCAGCACGTCCGGCCGGCTGTAGTGGCCCGCGGAATCGACAATATATTTGAGGAAAACGATCTCCGAGAGATCGATGTCGGCGTAGAGAATGGCTTCCTCGTCGCGATTGGGGCCGGCGAGAATCTTGCCATTGGGGGCGATGATCGCGCTCCAGCCGCCTCCGGTGCGGATCATGTCGAGCTGCCCGACAAGGCCCAGCTTCTCGATCACGCGTTCATCGACGCGGGACTGCACGTTGATGACGAAGGCCTGCGCGGACAGAGCATGATGCCGGGCGGCGGCCGACGTCACCTCATCAAAGAAGCCGGAGTTCGGATCGTGCGTGAGGGCGGAAATCCCCGGCCAGGCCGCGATGTGAATTTCCTCACGCTGGCTGGTCAGCGCATACCGCGCCAGATCCATGGTGTGCTCCCAGCAGATCAGACCGCCGATCCGCCCGAGAGAAGTCTGGTGCACGCGAAGGCCCGAGGCGTCGCCGCGGCCCCAGACGGTGCGCTCGACATGCGTCGGCTGGAGTTTGCGATGCCGCCCGATGATCGCGCCGGTGTCATCGAAATAGAGCAAGGTGTTGTAGAGCGTGCCGCCGTCGCGCTCGGAAATGCCGAGGACGACGTGAACGCCCGCCTGCCGCGCCGCCGCGCCGATGCGGTCGGTCTGCTCGCTGCCGACAGTGATGCTGTTGGTGAAGAACTCATAGAACAGCGGCGCGCCGCGCACCGGCGTATGCGTCCAGATCCAGAACGGATAGCCCGGAACGAAGGATTCCGGAAAGACCACCAGCTTGGCGCCGTTCGATGCCGCCTCCGCGATGATCCGGCAGACTTTCTCGATGCCCGCATCGCGGTCCAGAAACTCCGATGCGGCATGGACTGCAGCGGCCTTGAATTTTGGAAACGTATCCCCCATGGGCATCACCTTTTCGTTGGATCGCGGCAAAAAGCCGCCGGTTTGCGCTCATTAGGCCGCCCGGGCCACACATGTCTTTGAAGATGTCGCGCGGACTTGTTAGAAAACCGGCAGGCGGAAAGCGGGCTGGTTGCTCGCGGCTTTTCGCGCCAGGGAGGAAACATGATGGTTGGCAGCCATGCCGGCGCAGCACCGGCGACCAAAAACCACCTGCCGCTGTGCGCCTCCGAGACGCACGGGATCGCCCTGCAGCGCGGCAACCGGCTGATCGCACACAGCGAAGGCATGGGCTGGAAGAACGTCTACGCTTCCCTTGCAACTGAAAGCCCGTGGGACGGGCCGCTGGCCCCGATTTCCCATCACTGCCTCGTCTATTGCGTCCACCACACCGCCTCGGTGCGCCGGACCATCACCGACCACAGCGAGGACGGCAAAGCCCTGCTGCAGCCGCGTCAGCTCACCATCATTCCCGCGGGCGTGCTCTCGCACTGGCAGGTCAATGGCACCCCAGACATTCTGCTGCTCTATCTGCGCCGCTCGATGATGGAACGCATCGCCGGTGACGCCTTCGGTCCTGACGCAAGCCGGGCGCGCATCGTTCCGCGGCTGGCGTTTGTCGACCCGCTGCTGGAGCAGCTGGCGCTGGCAATCCTCGAGGAGCTTCAAGATTCCTCTCGGCACAACGGCTACTATGTCGACGGGCTGGCCGCGGCCATTGCAGCGCGCCTGATCTCCCATCACACCACCCTCCCGACGGCTGATGACGGCCTGCCGGCAGGCAAGAGCAGCACGAATGATACACGTCTGCTGCGGCTCTGCGCCTTCATCGAGTCGTCGCTTTCCGAAGACCTTTCGCTCGCCGTTCTTTCATCAGAGATCGGGATGAGCCCCGACCATCTGATCCGCACCTTCCGCAAGCAGTTTGGAGAGACGCCGCATTCCTATATCACCCGCCGCCGGATCGAGCAGGCAAAGCACCTTTTGGTGTCGACCAATATTCCGATTGCGGAGCTTGCGCTCGCCCTTGGCTTTTCGGACCAGAGCCACTTGACGCTAACGTTCCGCCGCATGGTCGGCGTCGGCCCCGCGCAGTACCGCCGTCAGCACAAGCACTAAGGATTGTTCTTTGGTCAGATGAACGCCGTCGAGAACCACGGCACCACGGCGATGACGATCAGCCCGACGATGAGCGCAACGAGATAGGGCCAGATCGCGCCGATCGCCTCATCCGGCGGCACATTGCCGATCTTGCACGCAAGGTAGAAGCCGACGCCGATCGGGGGTGCCATAAGGCCGATATTCATCGCGGTCACGATCACCATGGCGTAGTGAACGTCGTTGATGCCGATGCCCTTGGCGATCGGGAACATCAGCGGGGCCATCAGCACAATCGCCGGAAGCCCCTCCAGCACGCTCCCCAGGATCAGGAAAACGACGATCGAGACCCCCATGAAGCTCAGCCAGCCGCCCGGCAGGCTCGTCATGAAGTTGGCGATCCCCTGCGCGACCCCTGCCTGCGTGATCGCCCACGCCATCGCGAGCGCGGTGCCGAGGATCAAGAGGATTGCCCCGGTCAGCGCCACGGTCTCCACCAGCATGCCATAGAAGGTGCGCCAGCTGATGCCCCCATAAAGCACGATGCCGACGAAGAATGCGTAGATCACCGCGATGGTCGATACTTCCGTTGCCGTCGCAACGCCTCCCGACACCGCGCTGCGAATGATGAACGGTAGCACCAGCGCCGGAGTAGCGACCAGCAAGGTCCGCCCCACGAGCGCAAGCGGCGCGCGCGCTACGCCTTGCATGCTTTCGTGGCGGCTTTTCCAGCGTGCCAGAACCGCGAGTGCGATCAGCAGAACCATTGCAATGACGATGCCGCTGGTGAACAGCGCCGCGATCGACACGCCCGCAACCGAACCCAGCACGATGAGGACGATGCTGGGCGGCACCGTATCGGCCATCGCCGCGCCGGTCGCGAGCAATGCGATCATCTCGCGCGGGCTGTGTCCCCGCCGCTTCATCTCCGGAAACAGCGCCGGCGCAACCGTCGCCATGTCCGAGACCTTGGAGCCGGAGATGCCGGACACGACAAAGAGCGAGCCGAGCAGCACATAGGACATTCCGGCACGGACATGGCCGAGGAGCGACGCGAGAAAGTCGATGATCGCCTTGCCCATGCCGGTGGCATCGAGAATGCAGCCGAGCAGGACGAAGACCGGAACCGACAACAGGATGATGCCGGACATCCCCTCGTCCATGCGGCCGATCATCACAAAGATCGGCACCTGCGTCGCAAAGGCGAGGTAGCTCAGCGTGCCGATGCCGAAGCAGAATGCGATCGGAACGCCCGCGACCAAGCATACCGCCACAAAGACGATGAGGAAAAGAATGATTTTGGCATTCCCCATCCGCACGAGGCTGGGGGAGAAAAACCACAGCAGGCCGGCGATGGCGCCGATGACCAGCGCCGCGACCACAAGATCGCGCCATAGCGAGGTGCGCCATGCATAGGCCAGCACGATCGCAAGCATCGACACCATCCCGAACGGGATCGCGGCCGCGCGGAAGGTGTTTGGAATATTCATCGCCGGTGTGGTGATGAACCATTCCTCCATCGCATAGTCGATGGCCGGCGCCAGCAGTGCGATAAGAAACGTCGCAACGACGAGAAGACCAAAGGTCGTCACGAAACGCTGCCCCCGCTCCGGCAGCATGTTGAGAAACAGCGCTAATCGCAGATGCTCGTTCCGGTCGAGCGCCACAGCCGAGCCCAGCATGGCGAGCCAGAGGAAGCACAGCGAGGCGACTTCATCGATCCAGACGACCGACAGCGACAGGAAGTAACGGAAGATCACGCCCGCCAGCAGCAGACCGATGATGGCGACCAGGAGGCCGGAGGCAATCAGCTCGAACGGCTTGAGATAGCGCGACCCGGGCCTGAGACCAGCGCCGCCGACCGGCAGGGACTCGGGCGCGGCAGGAATGTGCGAAGCGCCAAGTCCTGCCACACCCCCCCCCCCCCCCCCCCCCCCAACCCCCCGAC